>Ga0209086_10001983_pt1 | contig 16294 bp, 29 predicted proteins | sample M_130207_XF_Meta_FD_187312 | JGI IMG/M metagenome (GOLD analysis project Ga0209086, IMG submission 187312) | Freshwater microbial communities from Lake Montjoie, Canada to study carbon cycling - M_130207_XF_MetaG (SPAdes) (version 2) | ecosystem: Environmental > Aquatic > Freshwater > Lake... | reverse complement strand
ACATTTTTTAAATTTTAATTTTGATATCATCAGAAATAAATATCAAAAAAAAGATGTAATGGATAATGATATTTTAGATGCCCTCGTTGTTCTATGGAGCGCTAAAAGGATAGTAAATAACCAAGCCTCATATTTACCCAAAACACCAGAGAAACCAAATATGCAGATCGTTTACTAATGGAATATATTATAAAAATTATTATCGCAGTCCTAGTAATTGTACTTGTGACTGAATTAAGTAAGAAAGATACAAAGTTAGCCGCTCTTTTATTAGCGCTCCCAATTATTTCTTTTACTGCTTACACTATGATTTGGTTCGAAAGTAAGGATGCAGAAAAAATTGCTAAATTAGCGAATGAAAACTTTATTTACGTATTGCCAGTCATGCCAGTGTTACCCTTATTTAGTTGGATGCTAAGGAATGGTTATGGGTATTTCACGTCGATGATTATGGTAACTATTCTAATGATAATACTTTTTTATTTGTTACAAAAAATGCTATGAATGGTATGGGTTCAATTAACGTTCAATATAATTAAAAGTCCTGACTTACTATTTCTTATTACGTAAACTTTTAGCAGTTCTCTCGTAAAAATCATCTGGCTTATTTTTCACCCAATTAATAAAGGTTTGCATATCCGAATGATTTCTTAATAATTCTGCATTATTCAATTTTTTAGCTAGTTCAGTTTCATTAAATAATGCATGAATTTGTTTATGACAGATTCGATGAAGATATTCAGTAGATTTTCCACCCTTAGATTTCGGTATCAGGTGGTGTGCATCTTTTTGAGATTCTGGAATGCTCCTGCTGCATATGGGACATATTATCGGATCTGGAATGATCTCTGGTAATACGGGCGGTAAAAGTTTTTTTCTAATCTTTCCGATCATGCTTTATTTTTATGGCGCTGACATTTTTCGGAACAGTATTTCACTTCGTTCCAGACAAGTTGCCATTTCTTTCTCCATGAAAAAGGCCTTTGACAAACGAGACAAATTTTTGTCGGTAAGTTTTCTTTTTTTACCATTCGCATAATAAATTAACGACTAATTTTATATTGAGTTACGCAGTGGTCTCGCTTAATGTCAGGCGATCTAAGTTTTAAATGTTTACTTGATCGCTCTTTAACGCGCTTTCTCCACAATCGATAGGATGAAGCTTTAAGGTGCGCTTGCATGAGCCTCATTAAGGACGACTCATCTAGTTGATATGTCTTTAAGATAGCTTCGAAGGGCGTTTTATCCTCCCAGGCCATTTCAATGATTCTAGAAATATCTCCTTCGGTTAATAAAGTCTCTTTATTTGACATCAGATTTAATAGAATAGATATTTAATAAGAGCCGCAATTGCTAATACATAAACGGCTGTGCCCAGACCGCATCTAAAAGCCATATGCCAATTATATTTACATTTTTTCTTTGCCATTTTTTAAGCCTTCCATATTGTTTAAATAACTTTTTTTAGATGTACTTTTTCATTTGAAAGTTCATTATGAAAAAAATCTCCGGATTCCGGATTTATTGAAGCATGCTCCCTTACCATACCCATGATACCAACTCTAACAAGCCTTTGCCTAAGACTCTAATGGATTTTCCTTATGATAAGTAATACTTATCATGTGATTAAAAACAATTCATTGGATTAATCAAAGTAAGAGACATAGAATTTACTCATACAAACTTTTTGTGAGGAAATAAAAATGAAATCAAATAAAGAAATTAAACCATCTAAAATTTTAGAAAAAAAGACGGATTTACAAGGTACAAAAGTTTTGAGAACAACTGATGGAGATATTTTTGTATGTGAACAAGGAGATAAGGCTTGCTGGCATAGATATTCATCAGCCATGGGCGATTGCATTTAATTATTTTTAGGGAAGCTATGAAAGATAAAAATGAAGCATTCGAATGGCTTATGCATTCTTGGAAATGTACCTGCCCTATTTGCGCAGCAAAGATTCATGAGCCCCCGCGTGTTAAAAGTTTTGTCAGTTAGGCCAATTGTTTTTTGGTTGTCGCAAAAGCGTCTATTGCTTTATCTAGATCTTCGAATGAATGGGCAGCTGAAATTTGCGTTCTAATTCTAGCTTTTCCTTGCGGTACAACTGGATAAAAAAATCCGATCGCTAAAATACCTTTTTCTAGTAATTTTTTACTCATTGATTGGGCAAGATTAGCATCCCCTAACATAATAGGAACAATGGGATGATCGCCATCTCTTACATCAAAACCAGCTTTTTGCATTCCCGATCTAAAGTAATGGACATTTTTCTCTAATTTATCGCGAAGTGCCGTTGATTTATTGAGCATCTCAAAAACTTTTAATGAAGCAGTGCAAATATTAGGAGCAAGTGTATTTGAAAATAGATAAGGTCGGGATCTTTGTCTTAACATATCAATAATTTCTTTACGGCCAGATGTAAAACCACCAGAAGCACCACCTAAGGCTTTTCCGAATGTGCTTGTGATGATATCAACACGATCCATTACATTACAATGTTCATGAATACCACGACCTGTTTTTCCCATGAATCCTGTTGCATGGCAATCATCATGATGCACCATGGCATCAAATTCATCTGCAAGATCACAAATTTTATCTAATTGTGCAATCGTGCCGTCCATAGAAAATACACCATCGGTGGTAATTAAAATACGTCTCGCTTTATTTGTCTTAGCTTCTTCTAATTTTGCACGTAAATCATTCATATCATTATTTTTATATCGATAACGTTGCGCTTTAGATAAGCGAATGCCATCAATTATCGACGCATGATTGAGTTCGTCCGAGATCACAGCATCATCTGCTGTTAATATGGTTTCAAATAAACCGCCATTAGCATCAAAGCAAGCCGCATAAAGAATCGTATCTTCTGTACCTAAAAACTCACTCACTTTTTCTTCTAAATTTTTATGCAGTGTTTGTGTGCCGCATATAAATCGAACAGAGGCAAGACCAAAACCCCATCGATCAAGGCCATCTTTTGCTGCTTGAATGACTTCGGGATTATTGGCCAAACCAAGATAATTATTCGCACACATATTAATAACTTCTTGATCATCAGAAAGCTGAATCATGCTCTTCTGATCAGAATTAATAATGCGCTCAGTTTTCCATAGCCCTGCTTTTTTAATTTCTTCTAAATCAAACGAAAAACTTTCTTTAGCTTTTTTAAAGCTCATTAAAGATCCTTAATATTAGATTTCCCAATTTAAGATAATTTTGCCAGATTTGCCTGATCGCATAATGTCAAAACCTTCTTTAAACTCAGTGTAAGGAAACCGATGTGTAATCATCTTTTCTAAAGGCAACCCACTTTGAACCATCATGGTCCCTTTATACCAAGTCTCAAAAATTTCACGGCCATAGATTCCTTTAATCGTAAGGCCTTTGAATACCACCATATCCCAATCTATTCCAGAGCCTGCAGGCATAATAGCAAGCATAGCAATATGGCCGCCATTAATCATAAGACTTAACATGCCACTAAAAGCTTTGGGGGAACCTGACATTTCCAGTCCCACATCAAATCCTTCAAAAATGCCAACGGACTTCATCATTTCACGACTAATTGTTTCTTTTTCAACATTGATTGTAATCACTCGCGGCAGAATCTTTTTGATAAGGTCTAAACGATATTGATTTACATCTGTGATAACAATATTTCTTGCGCCAGCATGATCTGAGACCATAGCGGCCATCATACCGATTGGGCCTGCTCCTGTAATAAGCACATCTTCGCCCACCATATTAAAAGAGAGAGCTGTATGGACTGCATTTCCATAAGGATCAAAAATAGCAAGTAAGTCAGTTGAAATTTCCCGGCTTGGTTTAAAGATATTCTTAGCTGGTACTGCCAAGAGCTCTGCAAAACATCCAGTTCGATTTACACCTACACCTATTGTATTAGGACATAAGTGTGTTCTACCCCCCAAGCAGTTTCTGCAACGACCACATGTTATATGGCCTTCTCCTGAGACGATATCCCCTACTTTTAAATCCGTTACATTAGAGCCGAGATCTACGATTTCTCCTGCATATTCATGTCCAGTAATCATAGGAACAGGAATGGTTTTTTGAGCCCATTCATCCCAATTATAGATATGAATGTCTGTGCCACAAATAGCAGTCTTTTTTACTTTAATTAGTACATCGTTATTACCCATTTCAGGTTCTGGCATATCTTCAAGCCATAACCCCTCTTCAGCGTATTTTTTGACTAATGCTTTCATTCGGTAGACCTCGCTATTTTTAAGACAATAAAAGAACTTTTTTAATTATATTGAAAATTCATTTTTTTAATACTGACTTTTAGTATGAATAAGCATTTTTTTGTCCTAAGCGTCAAAAGTTTTGACGCTTAGAAATCGACCTTGAGTCCAAATATGATTTATTATCCATAGTATATGGATCAATCAATCTCATTTTCACATGTCAAAGATTTACTTTATTTGCTAGGGCTCATATTAAGCGCCGGCATGCTATCTGGTTACACAGCAAAAATCTTAAAGCTTCCTGATGTTGTCTTTCTTTTGTTTGCAGGAATAATTTTAGGGGTGAATGGACTAAATCTTATAGACGTTAAAGTTAATTCAACCCTTAATCAGCTCATTCTTATTTTCGGCTCTTGCTATATATTATTTGATGGTGGTGCAAGCGTTCGCATTCATGTGATTAAAAAAGTGTGGCCGACACTTTTATTAATTTCAACACTGGGTGTACTAATCACTACTTTTGTCGCGGGGGTCGCTGCACAATTTTTTATTGGTCTTCCATTTATTGTTGCATTACTTTTAGGGTCTGTGATCGCCTCTACAGATCCAGCAACTTTAATTCCAGTATTTAAACAAACTAAAGTCCCTGCAAAGATAGCTCAGTTGGTGATTAGCGAATCTGCCTTTAATGATGCGATGGCTGCCATTCTAGCCATGACATTATTTTCCATAACAGTTAATGAAAGCGCTCTTAATCTGAGCCTAAGTTTTATGGGCTTATTGCAGCAATCTGTTGTGGGGATAATAGCCGGTGGTATTCTAGGCTATATATCGGTCTCCATCATTTCTCATGATAAATATGGCTTTCTTCGCGAGTATGCACCTCTTGTAACCTTAATGACGGTAGCTTCAGCCTTTTTAGCTGCAGACAATTTTCATGCAAGTGGCTTTATGGCGGTATTTATTTTTGGAATAGTGCTCGGCAATAAAGATTTATTCGGGTTTAAGACAAATAATAAAGAACAAGAAAAATTAGATGATTTTATTTTGACAACCTCACTCATTATGAGGATATTTATTTTTATCCTTTTAGGCTCTCAAGTCGACTTTTCTCTTTTAAATAAATATTTCTGGCCAGCCTTAAGTGTTGTCTTAATTTTTATGTTTATAGCAAGGCCTATGACTGTTTTCCTTTGTGCACTTCCAGATAGAAAAGCTAACTGGAAACTTAAAGAATTAATCTTAATGTGCTGGACGAGAGAGACTGGCGTAATTCCTGGAGCATTAGCTAGTATGTTAGTTGGCTTAAATGCTCCTCACGCAGATATTATTGCTGCGGTAACATTCATGGCTATTATTATCACCATTACTATTCAACCACTAACAACAGGATGGCTTGTAAAAAAATTAAAGTTTTGAGCCTTCTCAAGCACGCCCCCAATTACCTTGAATATTTTCAAGTAAAATATTTAGCTCTTGAGGGTTAGCTTACTTTTAATCTAAGTGGTATTTAATTTTTACGAACCAATTCAATTATTAAACTTCGACAATGAAAATCCTTAGACTTATTCTGGGCGATCAGCTCAATCCTAACCATTCCTGGTTTAAAAATATAGATGATGAAATCATCTACGTTTTAATGGAGGTAAAACAAGAAACAAATTATGTTCTTCATCATGCACAAAAAATCTTAGCTATTTTTGCAGCGATGAGGGATTTTAAGAGCACGCTTACTAAATATAATCATCAAGTCATCTATCTCAAGTTAAATGACAAGTCCAATCAACAATCTTTTAAAGCAAATTTGAAGGCTTTACTTAGTCAATACAACATTCAAAAGTTTGAGTATCAAGAGCCCGACGAATACAGACTCGATCAAGATTTAATAGAATTTTGTAGTGAAATCTCTATGCCATCCGAGTCCTTTTCATCAGAACACTTTTTTACTCATCGCAACGAAGTAAAAGAAATGTTTATCGACAAAAAGCAGTGGTTAATGGAGTCTTTTTATAGGTATATGAGAAAAAAGCATCATGTCCTCATGTCTGACGATGGCAAACCTGTTGGTTCAAAATGGAATTTTGATCACGAAAATAGAAAAGCCTGGAAGGGAACGCCAGAAGTTTTTAAAGATTATAGGCCTACCCATGATCATAGTAAATTATGGGATGAAATTACAAAATCCGAGATAAAGAGCTTTGGAAATCACAATGCATCTAAATTTCGCTGGCCCTTAAATAGAAATGAAGCTTTAAAACATTTAGATTTTTTTATTCAGCATGTTTTAATTTACTTCGGTGATTATCAGGATGCCATGCATAAAGATGAGACAAGAATGTTTCATTCCTTAATTTCTTTTGCATTGAATACTAAAATGCTATCTCCCTTGGAAGTGGTATCTGCTGTCGAAAAGTCATATCTCTCCAATCATTTATCCATTAATACTGCTGAAGGCTTTATAAGACAAATCCTTGGCTGGAGAGAATATATCAGAGGATATTACTGGGCCCATATGCCAAAACTTAGCAATCAGAATTATTTTGGCCATCAAATACCTCTGCCGAATTGGTTTTGGAATGGTAAAACCAAAATGAATTGCCTTAAATATACAATTAACCAATCACTTGATGAAGCTTATGCTCATCACATCCAAAGACTTATGATTGTTGGTAATTTTTCTCTGCTTGCTGGTATTAATCCTAAAAGTCTTCATGAGTGGTATTTAGGTATCTATATTGATGCATTTGAATGGGTTGAGATGCCAAATACACTTTGTATGAGTCAATTTGCAGATGGAGGAAGATTAGCAAGCAAACCCTATGTATCAACAGCTAACTATATAAACAAAATGAGTAACTATTGTGAGGAATGTTATTATTCAAAAAATGAGCGAGTTGGTGATAAAGCATGTCCTTTTAACAGCTTATACTGGAATTTTTTTATTACGAACTCAGAAAAATTAAGCAAAAATCCAAGATTAGCTATCGTAAATAAGCAGATCAGAGACATGGATCCTGCTTTAATTAAAGATATTAGATTGCAAGCTAAAAAAATAATCAAAAATATTGAGGATGTTTAAATATTCATAGGAGATATATGGCTAAAAAATTAATACAAGAAGAATTGTTAGAAAAAATTCATCAAAAACTTTCAGATATTAATACTAATATGCTGAAAGTATTTTGGATTGTAGCTATTTTTGCTTTTTTATACTTTGGCTTAATGCTTCATCTTCTTAATAAGTAAATATAATTAAGGTTGATTATGACTAACATTAAAAAAATACCGTCATCAGAAATCACTCCTGAGCACATTTATAATGACCGAAGAAATTTTTTAAAAAATTTGGGTTTAATTTTAAGCTCAACAGCACTTTCGACATTCACAAATAAAAGTTTTGCTGCGCTCAATACGCTACCTTCTTTTATTCAATCAAAAGAACATACAGATGAAAAGCTTTCGTCTCTTAAGGACATTACAAGTTACAACAATTATTATGAATTTGGCACTTCAAAATCAGACCCTCATGAACATGCAGATTTACTAAAAGTAGATCCATGGTCAATTTCTATTGATGGCTTGGTTTCTAAGCCACATACGCTAGACATAGATGAACTTATAAGACTTATCCCGATAGAAGAGCGTATTTATAGACTTCGATGTGTTGAAGGCTGGTCTATGGTGATTCCTTGGGTGGGTATTCCATTAAATTCGCTTCTTAAAAAGGTATCATTAACTGGCAATGCTAAGTTTGTTGAGTTTGTATCACTTAAACGCCCAAACGAGATGGTTGGTCAAAAAGACGATATGCTTGATTGGCCCTATACGGAAGGACTGAGGTTAGATGAAGCTATGCATCCATTAACTATCCTAGCAGTCGGATTGTATGGAAAAATTTTACCAAAACAAAACGGGGCGCCTATTAGATTAGTTGTGCCATGGAAGTATGGTTTTAAAAGTATCAAGGCTATTACTAAAATTCGATTAGTAGAAAAAATGCCTATATCTACATGGATGAAAGCAAATCCAAAAGAATATGGATTTTATGCTAACGTTAATCCTGAAGTCGATCATCCTCGATGGAGTCAATCAACTGAAAGAAGAATTGGAGAAAGTCTTTTATCCCCTAGACTTAAAACTCAAATGTTTAATGGCTATCAAAAAGAAGTAGCTCACCTATATCAAGGCATGGATTTAAATAAGTATTTTTAAATCAACTTGAAATTCAATCATATATTTATCAAACGTTTAATCTTTATTGCCAGCCTTTGGCCAATTCTTTCAATAGGAATTGATATCTTTCAAAATAATCTTGGAGCAAATCCAGTTGAATTTATCGAACGGCATTTTGGCAAATGGACGCTTATATTTTTATGCTTAACACTAAGCATGACGCCATTAAGAAGAATTACAAAAATCAATCAGTGGATTTTATATAGAAGAATGTTAGGGCTTTTTGTATTCTTCTATGCCTCAATTCATCTTATTTGTTATATAGGGCTTGATTATCAATTTGCATGGATAGACATAAAAAATGACATTATCAAACATCGTTATGTGCTTGTAGGCTTTTTAGCTTGGCTTTTATTATTGCCCTTAGCTATAACTTCTTCAGACAAGATGATTAGAAAACTGAAAAAGAATTGGAAGCTATTACATCGTCTCATTTATGTCATAGCGATTCTAGGTGTGCTACATTTTATATGGCTTGTCAAAAAGGATATAACTGAACCACTTATTTACGCTGCAATAGTTTCTATCTTACTTATATTAAGATTAAATATTTTCAGAAGTAAAAAATTTTGACGGTAATGTAATTACAAAATTGAATGGTAAGCTAAGTCCATGAATGCTTATCAGCTCACTTCATTTTATAAGTTATTTAATTTTTTAGGCGTTTTAAGATTTATGGGCATATTTGATTTTGTCTCGCTAGATTCTGGCTTCAACAATTTATCTCCATCCCATTTTTGTCCGCACCAGCATAACCCCTCTGAGTTAATAATACATACGCCGGAACCGCAACATCTCTTATCTTCCATAGCTATAAATTAATATCTCTAATGAAATGGCATGAATAGCCATCTGGGAACTTCTCTATATATTTCTGATGATTCTCTTCAGCTGGGAAAAATGAATTGAATGTATTAACCTCGGTAGTAATTTTATGTCTTAATACTCCCGATGCATCAATCTTTTTAATCAAGTCCTCAGCTAAAAATACTTGCTCGCTTGTTGTTGAAAAAATTGCAGACCGATACTGGGTTCCAATATCATTACCTTGTTGATTGAGTGTTGTGGGATTATGTATTTTGAAAAAAAATCTAAGCAAATCTGTAAAGTTTAAAATATCAGAATCAAAAACAACCTTTACTGTCTCTGCATGTCCTGTTGTTCCAGTCGTGACTTCTCGATAACAAACATTTTTAACATGTCCGCCAGAAAAACCGACGGCAGTCTCGACAACACCTGGCATTTTCCTTAAGAGATCTTCAAGACCCCAATAACAGCCCCCAGCTAAATAGACTGTTTCAATAGTCATATTTAATTAGAATGTAGTTGGTTTGCACGCACAGCCCAGTTGCCACGCAGGGCAAAATATAACCCACCAACCCAAAGACTAAAGTGCAGGTAGTCAGTGGTGATAAACCGCCAAAGGCTGTCTGGTTTTAACACGGTCCAAATTATCCCAGTGATAACACAACACATGACAATACCGCTGAATCTAGTCAACATATCTCCCAATCCAGCCAGTACGGCATTATCTCTTATGCGAGGCAGTATTGTGAGGCCTCCTACTATCAATCCCACACCTGAGCCAATTTCACTAATAATTACCAACAACCATACTAAAGGTGGCAAACCAAGGGCCACCCCGCCTGAAGCATGATAAGGCAACTTACTTAGTCCCGATGTGATAAACAACGAAGCTAAAGGCACTCTTAATAGAATTGAACTCCAATAAAAATCAGGTAAAATTTTCCAATAATTTTTTAATATTCGACTCATGTTGCTCTCCTTAATTCTTATATTTTATGGGCAATGTGTTTTTTAATATATTTTTTTGATTTAATTTAGCCTGGCGAGTTCAATCCAAATACCTCAGATTTAGGGCTGGCATTCAAAACATGCTTAGGTCAGGTTGTGCATTTTAGTAAGAGTACATTCACACAATAATGTGTGTTCAATAGACTGCATCAATAAAGTTAATAGCTTAACATTGAAACATATACTCTAAATAGTAATTTTAAAGTGGCAATTGTAACTAGATATGTAACAAATAATAAAACCTTTACCTCGATAAAGGGTGCATAGTCTTGAAGCCAAGATTTATAAAGGGCTACATAAGAAAAAGACTATTGTGAATACCAAAGCAAATATGATGGAAAGATTTTCTATTGCCCTTAGATCAGGTCTAGTTAATAAATTTAGCCGTATCCCAACTGCACAAAAACTCTCTGATGAATTCAATCTTCGCTCATTAAAACCAATTACAAGGGAAACTGCAAGAAAATGGATTAATGGCTTGGTCATCCCAGAAACTGAACGACTTCTTATACTTATTAAATGGCTTAATCTTAATTCTGATTATGTGTATTTAAATTCATCAGAAAATAATGAAGAAAATTCTCCTCCAAATAAAATACAGCACTTAAGAAAAATAGAAGCTTTTGCACGTAATGCTTTAAATTTTGCTTCGCCCCGGATAGCTATCATGGATAAACTTGGCACCATTATTATGGTCAATTCAGCTTGGAGAGCAGCGGCTAATCGCAATACACCCTTACATCAAATGACAACTCTCTGTGAAGGTGCAAATTATCTAGAGATATTAAATAAAGTTAAGGGTCCGGAAAAACAGAATGCAAGAGAAATGGCTTCTCATATTCGAGAGCTTTATCGAAGTCCTGGTAAAAAATTTGTATTTAAATACCCTTGTCATACTCCTACTAAAAAACATTGGTTTTTAGCAGAGCTTTCCTCTTTCAATGAAGAAAAAGAAACCTGCCTCATCATTTCTCATCAAGAAATCTCTGAACATCAGTTCTTGGGAGACATTTAGTGCTTTAAAAGTGGCAGTTTGTAATTAAAAGGGGTGCATATTATTGCTAATAGCAATTAACTAAGAGAGTTAATATGCGTTTCAATAATACATCTAAGCTTACTTCATTTAGAAATGCAAAAAAATATCTCTTATTAGATAACAAAAAAATATTAACAAAAGATGAATTTAATGACGCCAACAAAACTTATCTACGATGGGAATATATTAAAGAAAGCAAGAATCGCCCAAAATAAAAGTATTGGCGATATTGCATATGCCCTCTGTTCTTCAAGTCACCAAATCAATGATATTGAATTTAATAGTACAACTTCCTATGGCTTTTTAAGACAGATCGTTATCAAGCGCTATGTTGAATTATTAAATATTGATGTAAAGACTGTGGTGAGTCAATTTGAGTCTGATCTTGATATCGTTAAATAAATTAGATGACGCTTTCGGAAAGTCTCTAAGGAAGAGAAGACTTGCAAAATTATTGACTCAAGAGAATTTGGCGTTAGAGTCTAATTTGTCTCGCGCTTATATAAGCGACATAGAAATGGGAAAAAAAGATCCAAGCTTATTCACTATATTTAAACTAGCAAATGCATTGCGATTAAAACCAAGTGTTTTGATAGATGAAGTTGAGCATACCATTTGATACTTCTCTAGCACGCTCTTATTCCATTACTATCAAAATATCTCTTCTAGGACATCAAATCCTCTTAAAAGCTAATTATCTACTCTTGTTTTTTAATTTTTCTTTTAATTCCATATTTTTAAATTCTTGAATTGTTAAAACGACACCAATAATTGCAAGAAAAAAACAGAATAAACCTGTACCAAATAATATTGAATTAGACATATTTATCCCTTTCTGGAAATAACTTTAAAATATATTGCAAAAGATAAAATAGAAGGAATCCATGTAGCAGTAAATAACCCTTCCTGCTGTTGGCCACTAAACCATAAATATGCTGTGGTAATAAAAGCCACAAAAACGGACAACAAAATACAAATATCAGACATTTTAAGCATAGCTTCTCCTTATCATTAATAAATTATTACTATTTTTCATTCCAAAAAGCCCATGAAGCAGTCAGTAGGAATAAAAGAGTTACTGAAGCATGGGTTCTTAGATTTGTTTCGCCAGGTATACGGAAAATTAAGGGAGCTAATTCTAAAATCCCTAAAATTAACCATGCTAGTGAAATTACTGCAAATAAAAATGTAACACGAGCAAATTTTTTTCTAAAACTCATAAATCTATTTTTCTTATAATTAAAATAATACACCCAGCATGTATTTTACAAGTGCTTATTGTCAAGCAAAAAATCATTAGAATTCAAAATTTTAATGATTTATAGCAAGTTAAATCAGAGTGCATATAAAAAAGCCCACAATAATAGTGGGCTTTTTTATTATTTTAAATTACTTTGGCTGCTGAACAGTTCTTAAGTAGGGTTTAATCGTTTTAAATCCATCAGGATATTTCTTCGCTGCATCTTCATTGGAAACAGTTGGCGGGATAATCACATCATCACCATTTTTCCAATTCACAGGCGTTGCAACTTGATGTTTAGCATTTAGTTGTATTGCGTCAAGTAACCTTAAGATTTCATCAAAGTTTCTCCCTGCACTCATTGGGTAGATAAGAATAGCTTTAATCTTTTTATCTGGTCCAATAATAAAGACTGATCTTACAGTTGCATTATCTTGCGCTGTTCTTGAACTTCCACTCGCATTAGGGTGAATCATGTCGTAGAGTTTTGCCACCACTAAGTCATCATCCCCAATTAATGGATAATTTACAGCGTAACCTTGGGTTTCAGCGATATCTCCAACCCATTTTTCGTGATCGCTCACAGGGTCAATACTTAATCCAATAGCTTTAGTATTCCGCTTATCAAATTCTGGCTTTAATTTAGCAACATAACCTAATTCAGTGGTACATACAGGAGTAAAATCTTTTGGGTGAGAAAAAAGAATAGCCCAGCTATTCCCTATCCATTCATGAAAATCGATGCTGCCTTCGGTAGTGTTTGCTTTAAAGTTTGGGGCTTCATCACCTATACGTATAGTCATAATCAAATTCCTTTAGTGATTCTTAACATTGAATATTAGCACTTTGCCTGCCAATATGATTCTAATAAAAATAAATAAGCTTATACAAAAAATTCATATCTTTCTAAGCATGCCTAAGCACACCAAGTGTCAAAAGTTTTGACGCTTTACTTCTTATTTCTTCTTGCTAAAAAATTAACTTATTAGCCAGGGCGCTACAAAAGCCATAAAGCCGCCTATCAAAAATACACTCACAGAAAAAATATATATTCTTAAGGAGTTCACTCTAGTTTTATTGCAAAGTTCCGCTAACTCTTTATCACTTGGACAAGGTAAAGATCTTGCTTGCCATTGCAATAAACCCGATATAGATAACATCACCCCAGCAAATATAAACACACTTAATTTATGTTCTGAAAACCATACAATTTGTGGCACAGAGCTCACCACTGAAGCCATAACAGCACCTGCACCCAAACTTACTAATAAAGCAGGTAAGGCACAACAGATGAGTGTACCTCCCGACGTAAATAAAGTTAGCAAAGATAAATGTTTGGTTTTAACCAACTTAGGATCTAAATATTTTTTCGGCATTATTTGTCAGCACCTGATTTGATATGCTCGATAGGATGCTCACTTACTTCAATACTTTTAACTTCATAGCCTGCATCCTTAATGATTTTCCTAATAACATCTTGAGATAAAGTTAAACCTTCTTTTACTTCAACTACCACTAGACGATTCTTTAGCCCAACATATACATCCTTTGTTTCGCTTAATGCTTTCATTTTCTTTTCAATACCTTGTGCGCAAAAAGAACATACCATCCCGTTCACGGTCACCTTATAAGACGGTGTCGCTAAACTACTCAAACTTGTTAAAGATAATCCCAAACTAACTACTAATAATAAATGTTTCATGAAAACTCCTTAAAATGTATACATAAGATTTAAACGAGGTTGGCCACTATTGTTCACACCGCCCTCAACAAAGATATTTTTATTAATCAGTCTTAACATAGGAATCACTTCAATCTTGTCAGACATTTGATTGGTATATTTAGTCTCTAAAATAAACCACGGTTGCGTCTTGTCATAATCAGCCTCATAAAATGAAAAGCCGGCTCGAATTGATGTTGTGTCGTGATTTAAATTTGATACGCGATAGAGTTTATGCGTGGTCGCAAAGTAAATACGAGTTGTCTCATAATCAAACTGAAAGCCTGGAGATGCAATAAATTTGCTATCAAAACTTTGATTATCAACACTTCCTCTGATCTCACCTAATCCCATAAATAACCAAAGATTGCTTTGAGCATCCGTTGAGTTCCATCGGGACAATAGACGTGTGTAATTAAGCGTATCTATTTCACGTTTGTCTTTGTAATCATCTGAACGAAACTCAAGATGAGTTAATCCCAAAGCATCACGAGATGTAATCGCATAATTAAATCCTACTTCACGCCAATTTTGATTGAAGTCTCCCATAGTCATCACAGAACCCTTAAAACCCATAGGTGCTGCAAATGCTAGGTGACTTGATAAAAAGATTAAGGGGATGACCCATAATCTAATGTTAAAAGTAAACATAGATTTCCTTAAATAATAAAAATAAGGCTTAAATTAAGCCCAACTCAATTTTTAAGAAAAGCTGATGGGTGGCCTTTGAATACTCGGGGAAATTACAGAATCGTAATGATATAAATACTGGCTATAAACGATATCGTCACCTTGAGAAAATACTAAAGTAGCGTCCTGAGTTAATGCCGCCATACCTGCCTGCGCACAAAAGGATAAACAATGATGTGAGCCGTTATGGCTTTGAACTTCTTTAGACTGTTTATGTTCTTTAGTTTGATGACAATGGCTCATCTTTTTTTCAGTAGCCACTGAAGTTTTATGGTTGTTTTGGCAGGCGAGCTGAAAGCTAGCTGCAATGCTTTGAAGTGGCATTAAAAGCAATAAACATAAAACTAGATAATTTTTAATAGCTTTCATATATCTAAGATACACTTTTATTATTGAAAGTTCAATATCATCTAAAATCTCCGGATTCCGGATGCTTTGAAGCGCGCCCCTAATTCCGCTCCTGCCAAAATCTCGATATCTGAACCCTCTGCAACGCAGCATACAAGCGTAAAAAGTTTTGACGGTGCAAAATAAACACTACATTTGTTATGGTTATAAATGTTTAAAAAGAGATGGTATATCTCATTATTCAGAGTAGGCTATAGCTATCATGAGATTAACAAATATAGATGCGCTTAAAGTTCAGCAGTCTCAAAATAAAAGAATACTTTATAAATGCACAAGCTGTAGCTGGGATGGTGGTATTGTCGAAACTTTTTATGATGAAATCATAGGATTACACCGATGTCCTAATTGCTCTAATTATGAATTAGAGAAAATTTTTATATGACTGTCATTCACATAAAAATTAACCGTCCTATCCTCAGGCTTGCATCAAAGACTAAAACCCGTTCTTTATCTGTGAGTAAGAAACAAACTTGGCATAAGCCTAAAGTGACAGCCGAAATAAAATGCCAGGGTGTCTCCCCTACCCATGTATCAAGCTTAGAGTAATTCGTGGGACCTAAATTCTGGATTAATTACCCTCAAGAACACATTGAAGGCGAAATGTATAAGTATCGCTGCAGTCATTGCAAAATTGAAACAACAGCGATCAACGGACTTATTGAAAATCACAAAGAAGATTGCGCTTTTAGAAAAGAACAAGAAAAAACTTTTAGGCAAACCATATCGCAAAAGTCGCATATTGATGTGAATCAAATTCGAGGGGCAGACGAAACCGACTAGGGGTATATCTGATGAGAACTATTATTGGTATGAGTCCAAGTTATTATGTTGTTATTTTTGAAAATCATCTTGAAATCATGCGTCTATATGCTGGCTCTGTTCTAGAAGCAACGACCTTAAAGTCTCAATATGAAGCATTAGGTTTCGAAGTAAA
>Ga0209086_10001982_pt1 | contig 16296 bp, 16 predicted proteins | sample M_130207_XF_Meta_FD_187312 | JGI IMG/M metagenome (GOLD analysis project Ga0209086, IMG submission 187312) | Freshwater microbial communities from Lake Montjoie, Canada to study carbon cycling - M_130207_XF_MetaG (SPAdes) (version 2) | ecosystem: Environmental > Aquatic > Freshwater > Lake... | reverse complement strand
TGTCGTGAGTGTGGTTGAGATCGGGGCTGCATTGGGCGAGCGGCAGGTGAAAGTAGGCCCGACACTCCGTGGCGGGAACGGTTCGTGTCACGGAGTGACACGTTTACTTGGGGCAATCACCTCTGGCCGTTCGCATCACGCTGCATTAGCCCGTCCGGCTGCGATGAGCGACTCCAGCTCGTCAGCGATCTCACCATTTAACATCGCTTCCAATTCGATCAAGCAGTCGGCGGCATACGACCCGTCCATCAAGCGGTGATCGTAAGAGAGCGTCACGCGGCAGCAGCCCGCTTCGTCCAGCGGCCCGAACGTCAGGTTGCTGGTGAGAAACGCGGGCGGGTCTTGAATCTCGACCCCTTTCGACGCCAGCGTCGTCAGAAAAAACGTGCCGACTCGCTTGGCTCGCTTGCCGCCCGCGATGTTCAGCGTCCACCACCAGATGCACCGACGCAGCAACTGCGGCAGTCCGCTGAGCTGCCACTGAAACGGAAAGATCGCTTCGACCGGCTCGGTCTGGTACTTGTCCAAGCTCAGTTGCATCTCGACCAACGCGCGAGACTCCGGCCGCAAGAACCGCGACCAAAGCACCCACGGCTCGCCCCGATGATCACGATGCGTGGCGAGCATCCCGACGCTGTGAGGATGTTCGAGCACATGCGGCCACGGCCACGCGACATAGGCCTGACGCAACACGTTCCGCCGCAAGGCCACGATCGCAAACGCCTTGATGAACAGCAGCGACCACGACACCCGCACCGGCAACCGCGACCGTATCTCGGCCACGCGAGACAGGTCGCACCGCCGGTCATGAGCACACGTCGGCACCTGCCGGTTGTAATGCAGCACATCAATCGTCAGCCGCCGACTGCGCGACAGCTTCAATCGTCGAGTCCGTTCCAATTTCGACATCCGTGCCCCACTGAGAAGACCACCCCGCGAAAACCGCTTGGCGCGCTTCGGTTTCTATCAGGGAGCCGGAATCGCCGGAAGACCGCTGATTGACCATGACTAGTCATCAAACAAGCGACCCCACTGGGCTTGCCCCGGTGGCTTGCGGGTTTCTGCACTACTCGCTTTGCAGATTCGGGTGAACACAGAAGTAGTGCAAAGACCTAAATCCACCGGGACAAGCCCGGTGGGGTTCGCTTGTTTGTGGACTAGGCTCTGTCGGTGATTCCAAGCTGGCGGGGCGTTCATTCAGAAATCACGAACCTCTTCCCCGCCATCCTTCGTGGCCAGCTTCTTCAGGATGGCCGGATCAGTCCTCTGACTGAGGAACTTCACCGAACCATCTCCCATCAACACCTGAGTCCCGTGCGAGTGATATGACGATAGCCACCCGGCGGACTGTTGCGGCTTGGCCCCTTTCAGATTGATCCCCGTCGGTTGTGCGGCGACATCCACATCGCGCGGCTCCGTCCAGACGATTTGTGCCCCGCACGCTTCGACGACGAGCAACGTGTTGCTCGTTCCATCCGTCATGGACTGAATCATCGTCCCCGTTGAGGACTCACCGACGGTGCGCGGTCCCGTCGGCATTGAGTACGCCGAATACCAGCGGCCTTGATTGTCTTGCGGGTACGCCGCCGACGGGCAGACGAACGGAGGGACTTCCTGCCGCGAAAGCTTGGCGTTCGGAGCCACGTCCCAAGCCAAACCACGGTCGTAGCTGTCGAACGCTTCCTGCTGATGGAGAAACGGCAGAATGGCCACTCGCCACGAGTGAGCCGGTTGCCCCGAGGCCGCTGCGGGGAACATTCGATGGTCATCATGATAATTGTGCAGCGCGAGGCCGATCTGCTTGAGATTGTTCTTGCACTGAACCCGATGAGACGCTTCGACTGGATGCCCAAGAGTCGGCGCCAGTAACCACATGAGGCTCAATCCATGCAGCAGCGCAATCCCGACGATCTCACCCCGCTTTTGCTCCTCATAGAGCTTGATGAGGCTGAGCGTCGTTCCGGCGATGGCCAACGAGAGGGTGGCCGCTCCGAGTGGCTCCAACCATTCGTTGCCAATCCAAGGACGCCGCGAAAATCCCGCTCCAATCAGGATCAACCCGACCACGGCGGCTCCATACCACCAGAACGCATCCGACGCGCGAACGTCTTTCCGCCGACGGACTCTCCGCACCAATCAAATGAGACCAAGCAGATTCCAGCCCACACAAAGCCAACGCGCGGCCATCAGCCTGACATACTCGGGCGGCAACGGGGGGAATGGGGACTCCATCGAAATCTCCTCGAAAACGTGGCTGTCATGCCCGACAAGGTACTGCCGGTCCCCAACGACAACAATGGGCCTCAAGCCCAACAACGAGCACGCGGCACGTTGTTCAACTACTTGCAACCACGTACTCTGGGCACGCCAATTTACGTTGTTGTTGGCGATATCCCGTTCATCGAGAGAGTCCCTGCATGAGTTGCATTCAACGATTCCCCATCGCATGGCTCGCGGCAGTGATCGCGACGTTCACCGTCTCGCTGCAAGCTGTCGCGCAGACACCGCCGTCGTTTGAGAAAGCTGTCGCGCCGATCCTCATCAAGCGGTGCCTCGAATGTCACGGCGAGACCGATCCGGCGGGGAAGCTCAACCTCACGACACGGGAATCGCTGCTGAAGGGTGGTGAAAGTGGCCCCGCCGTCACACCGTTTGAAGCGAATAAGAGTCTGCTCTACACGCGAGTCCGCTCCGGCGAGATGCCGCCTCCCAAACGAGGCCACTCTCAAAAACTCCCCGAGAATGAAGCCGCAACTCTCGGATCGTGGATCGTCTTTGAATGCCAATGGCCTGAAGGACGGAAGCTCGACCTGTTTGAATCGACCACCGATGTCCGAGCCGGTCGCGACTGGTGGTCGCTGCAACCGGTGACGAGGAGTCGAGTGCCGAGTGTCGAGAATCGAGAGCCAGAAGAGGGGCGAGGGGCAAGGGCTGAGGGGCGAGCGACAGATCAAGTTGAAAAAACGAGGGATTCCTCTACTTCCCTTGTCCCTCAGCACTCGCCCCTCAGCCCCATTGACGCGTTCATCGTCTCCAAACTCCACGCCAATCAAATGATACCAGCCCCGGAGGCCAATCGCGCGACGCTCATCAAGCGGCTGTCGTTCGATCTGCTCGGACTGCCGCCGTCGTTTGAGGACATTGAGGCGTTCGACAGCGATCCGGCTCCCGACGCTTACGAACGGCTGGTTGATCGGTTGCTGGCGTCGCCTCACTTCGGTGAGCGATGGGCACGACACTGGCTCGATCTCGTCCGGTATGCCGACTCGTCTGGATACGAACGCGATCAGGAGAAGCCTGGCGCGTGGAAGTACCGCGACTGGGTTGTGCGAGCGATCAACGAGGACCTGCCGTACTCGCAGTTCATCATCGAGCAACTGGCCGGAGACGAGTTGCCCGACCGGAATGAGCAGTCTCTGATCGCGACCGGCTTCCTGCGGCTTGGTACCTGGAACGACGAGCCGAACGATGCCGAAGAGTACAAATACGACCGGCTGGAAGACCTGGTCGGAGCGACTTCCACCGCGTTTCTCGGTTACACGATCAAGTGTGCCCGCTGTCACGATCACAAGTTCGACCCGATCCAGCAGACCGATTACTACCGCATGGCGGCCGCCTTCTGGCCCGGCCCGATCGAACAGCGAGGCCGCGAGTTGCTCGGCGGCCCATCGCGCGAAGAACTCGATGGCACGCTCGGGCTTCCCCCGTCGGCGGCGTCTCCGTCTAACAAGCCGCTGATGCCAGACATCCTCGCCTGGACCGACATCCGCCCTGCCCCGCCGATCCATCTCCTCAAGAAAGGCGAACCCAAGCATCCCGGCGAAGTCATCGAACCGGGGGCGATGTCTTTTCTTCGAGTAACGAGTAACGAGCGGAAAGTAACGAGTGAAGACAGGAACGCTTCTTCTCACTCGTTACTCGCCTCCCATCGCCGCACCCAACTCGCGTACTGGATCGCTCACCCCGACAACCCGCTCACGCCGCGAGTCCTCGTCAATCGTCTTTGGACGCACCACTTCGGCAACGGCATCGTCAGGTCTCCCGACAACTTCGGCTTCACCGGCGATAAGCCGACGCATCCGGAGTTGCTCGATTGGCTGAGTGAGGAAATGCAGATAGGGAGAGGGGGAGACAAGGTGAGGGGGAGAAATACTCTAGGCCCCGTTTCTTCGTCTCCCCTTCTGCCTCTCTCCCCCTCTCCCACTCCCTCCCTCAAACGCCTTCACCGCCAACTCATCACCAGCGCCACCTATCGCCAGTCCTCGATCCACCCGCAGCAGGGCGAATACATGTCGCGCGACGCGGCCAACCATCTCTGGTGGCATGCCGAACGCCGCCGCCTCGATGCCGAGTCGCTTCGCGATCGGATGCTGTTCGTCGGAGACAGCCTTGATCCGCGACTCGCCGGACCGGGTTTCAAGGTCACGATTCAGGCGGAGGCTCTCGAAGGGCTGTCTCGCAAGGGAGACGCTTGGAAGCCGTCGCCAGCCCATGAACAACTGCGGCGGTCGCTCTACTCCTTCAGTGCCCGCAGCCTGCTCCCTCCCCTGATGACGACCTTCGATTTTGGAGACACCACCCTCCCCTGCGGCCAGCGCCCGGTCTCAACCGTCGCGCCGCAGGCCCTCGCGATGCTGAACAACGCCTTCTCGCATGAACGCAGTACGGCGCTGGCCGCGCGCATCGTCGAGACGCTCGCACCGGGAGGGCGAGGCTCCCGCCGAGCCGGTGCGAGCGATCGACCCTCCTCATCAGACGGCTCGGCAGGAGCCTTGCCCTCCCACGCAAATCAACTCGACGAACAAGTCCGTCTCGCGTGGCGATTCGCCTTGGGGCGCGAGCCTTCACCGAGCGAGTTGGCTGCGGGATGCGAGCACCGCGCGGCGCAGCGGCGACGATTCTCGAATGAACAACTTGCTGGGGGCCGCGAAACCACCGACCCCAGCCACACGCTCAGCGTTCGTGACGGACTCGTCCTGCATTTGCGAGCCGACTCGGGCGTGAAGACCGATGCCGATGGCCGAGTCTTCGCCTGGACCGATGCATCGGGAAAGAATCACTCGGCGTCGCAGAACGACCCCGCGCGGAAACCCATCTTGGTGAAGGACGCCGCTCACGGCCGCCCTGCCCTGCGGTTTGATGGCCAACGGCGATTCCTGCAACTCAATGGGCAGGTGCTCACGTCGCAGTCGTTCGCGCTCTTCGCGGTCGTCACCGATCGAGCGACCACCAACGCGCATCGCGAAGTCTTCTCGAACTGGAACGGCGCGGCGGGCAATTCAGGGTCGAGCCTGTTCCTCGGCATGACGGGCAAGGACGCGGTCAGGCTCTGCGACGACTTCTCGGGCGTGGGTCATGTGGCTCGCCGCGCCGAGCCGTTTCTGCTGTCCGGCTTCAACGGCCCGAGTGGAGCGACCGTCCACCAGAACGATCTCGCGCTGGCGTCGAAGGGCGGACCACTCAGTCCGCGCAATCTGACCACGGCCTACGTCATCGGCCAACAGGGAAACATCGACAGCGAATACTGGCACGGCGACCTGTTTGAACTGCTCGTCTACAACCGCGACCTCTCCGAACGAGACCGCCTCGCCGTCCAGCGGCATCTGTCCGAGAAGTACCACCTGCCCCGCAGCAACACGTCGCACGATCCCGACTTCCTGGCATTGGCCTCACTCTGCCACGTGCTGCTGAACACGAACGAGTTCGCGTATGTCGATTGAAGCGAAGAGGTTTGACTACGGATTTCATAGTGCGGCCTTTGGCCGCAACCAAAGTAGCCTTCATCGCTCCGCGTGAAGTGAGCCGTGTGCGCGTTCGCTGCCGATTGTTGAAAATGCGGGCGACTCGCGATCGGCTTTCTTCACGCGGAGCGATGAAGGCTCCTTTGAAGCAGAAGAATCACTCAATACCACCAATTGCCTCTGACAATTGAGAACCAACATGACCCACCAATTCCCCTGCCGTCAGACCCGTCGTGAGTTCGTGTGGGAAATGGGAGCCGGATTCACCGGCCTCGCGCTGACTTCGCTGTTGTCTCGCGAGGGCTTCTTTGAGCGAATCGGCTTTGGAGCTGAGCGGCAAGCGGCGGCGAACCCGCTCGCGGCGAAGGCGGCGCATGCGTTTGGGCGGGCGAAGAGTGTGATCTTCCTGATGATGAATGGCGCGCCGAGTCAGGTCGATACGTTTGACTACAAGCCCGAACTCGAACGGCTCGCCGGCCAGCCGTTGCCCGAGGGAAAGAAATTCACCAACTCGGGAGGCCGCAAGGTGGGCTTTCTCACTCCCTCGTTCCGACCGTTCCGACCGGGTGGCAACAGCGGGCTGATGATCTCGGACTTTTTCGAGAACGTGCGCGGGCATGCCGACAAGCTGGCGGTGATTCGGTCGTGTCACACGGACAGCCATGCTCACGGTTCGGCGCTGGTGGCGATGAACACGGGGAAGACGATCATCGGACGGCCGTCGCTCGGCAGTTGGGCCGTGTACGGATTGGGGACCGAGAACCAGAACCTGCCCGGCTATGTCGTCATCCTCGACAAGCGCGGCGGGCCGATTAGCGGGCAGCCGAACTGGTCGAATGGGTTCATGCCGTCGTCTTATCAGGGGACGCTCTTTCGTCCTGTCGGCGATCCGATCCTCGACCTGCGCGGGCCCGAGTACATCGGCCGCGCGGCCCAACGCTCGCAACTCGATCTGCTCGCCAAGTTGAACGATGAGCATCTGGCGGCCCGGCCCGGCGGCAGCGATCTCGCCGGACGAATCAACTCCTACGAACTCGCCTTCCGGATGCAGGCCGAAGCTCCCGAGGCGGTCGATCTGTCGCAGGAGACCAAGGCCACACAGGACATGTACGGCGTGGGCCGTCAGTCGACGGATGAGTTCGGCCGCAACTGCCTCGTCGCGCGGCGGCTGGTCGAGCGGGGCGTGCGGTTCGTGCAGCTTTACTCGGGCGGCGGGCATCTCGAAGAGACGTGGGACGCTCACAAGAGCATCGAGACCAACCACGGCCAGCACGCGGGCGAGGTCGATCTACCGATCGCGGGTTTGCTCACGGACCTCGACCAGCGCGGCCTCCTCGATGAAACGCTGGTTGTCTGGGGCGGCGAGTTCGGCCGCATGCCGTTCAGCGAGGGCAAGGGCGAGCCGGGCCGCAACCACAATCCCTACGGCTTCAGCATGTGGCTGGCCGGAGGCGGCGCAAAGGGCGGCACCTCGTATGGCGAAACCGACGACTTCGGCTTCGAGGCGGTGAAGGACAAAGTCCACCTCCACGACCTTCACGCCACAATCCTCCACCTGCTGGGCCTCGACCACGAACGCCTGACGTACTTTCATCAGGGCCGCAACGAACGCCTGACGGACGTGTTCGGAAACGTGGTGGAAGGCGTGCTTTCGTAGGGTGGGACCAGCGGCGCTTCGCCGCGCCGGCCCACCATCTTCGTTGGCATTGATCGTGCTGTGTGATTGGTCTGGTGGGCCGGCGCGGTCAAAGCACCGCTGGTCCCACCCTACATTGAGAGGCGGATCATGTCCGACTATCGACGTTACTACGTGCCGGGAGGAACATACTTCTTCACCTGTGTGACGCACGAACGGGCACCGATTTTGACCGGCGATCTTGCTCGACGCTGTTTGCGGGAAGCGATCCACAAAGTCCAAAACGATCATCCGTTTGAGATCGTGGCCGTCGTCTTGTTGCCCGACCATTGGCATACGGTGTGGACGCTCCCTCGTGGCGACGATCGCTATCCACTCCGCTGGATGCGGATCAAGGAAGAGTTCACCGAAGCCTGGCTCGCCGAGGGTGGAGCCGAGCGGCCTCAATCGGAGTCTCGCGTGAAGCACCGCCAACGCGGGGTCTGGCAGCGACGGTATTGGGAACACACGGTGCAGGACGAGGACGACCTGAAACGCTGCGTCGATTACGTCCATTGGAACCCGCGCAAGCACAACGTCGCCGCCCGAGTCCGCGATTGGGAATGGTCTTCATTTCACCGGTTCGTCCGTGAAGGAGAGTACGATCTCGACTGGGGCGGCATCGATCCCACCCCCGGTTGGAACGAACCCGAATGGGGTGAGTAACAAAAGTAGGGTGGGACCAGCGGCGCTTCGCCGCGCCGGCCCACCACAGCCAAGACGCCATCCCCAACCAACAAGAGACGATGGTGGGCCGGCGCTCGAAGCGAGCTTGTCCCACCCTACATGACTTGCAAGAGGCTGCCTCATGCCCGCGATCTTGGAATGGACACCCACGGTGGTTGAGGACGATCTCGACGGGCTGGGGCATGCGAACAACATTTCGTACCTGAAGTGGATGCATTCGGCGGCGCTGGCTCATTCGGCGGCACCGATTCATTGAGAGAGTCAGGGGTGGCCGGTCGAGGCGTATGCCGCGCTGGGCTGCGGCTGGGTTGTGCAGTCTCATTTCATCGAGCACTTCGTCCCCGCCCTGCTCGGCGACACGATCTTGATCCGCACCTGGGTGGCCGACATGAGCAAGGTCACGTCGCGCCGGCAGTTTCTCATCCTGCGAGGCGAAGATGAATCGCGACGCGGAGCGGCGTTCTCATGCGGAGCGTGGGAACGAGGTGGAGGCGGCTGAGACAGTCCTCGCCAAGTCGGAGACGAACTGGGCGTTCGTCGATTACCGCACTGGGTCTCCGAAGCGCATCCCGCCCGAGGTCTCGCGGGCGTCACGGATGACAGGCCGGCCGCGACTCGATGAGACGTTTCTCCCGTTAGAGTTTTGGTGAGCCGGGCGGCGTCAGCCCTCGGACTCCTGTGGTAAAGAGTCCGGGGGCTGACGCCACCCGGCTCACCAAGAAAGCCTCATTACCTACCGCGCGAAGTAGAACAGCCCGTTGAAAAACGTAGAGCAAGCCTCCGGCTTGCTCTTTTTCTCGCAGTAAAGACGGGCAGGCGAGACGCTTACCCTACGTTTTTAACAGACTGCTGAACTCGACTTTCGCCGGTTCTGTTACTCGTGCCGCATCGCGCTGTTGCCGGTGAGCGTCTTGCCCGCAAGATACTTGCCGGGGATCAGCGCCACCTTGTTGAATGGCAACGCGACCTGTACCGAGATCAAGTCGCGGGACGACGTGTTGGCCAGAACATTGGCGGGGTCCGGATTGCCCGGAGCGGGGGTCACCGCGATCGTGATGCCGATGTCTGATGTGGTCAGGCTGGAGCTGATGGCTCCCTGCAAAAACGTCCGCACGGCGTTCGACACGTCCGCGTTGGTCGAGCCGTCCAAGACCGCCATGCGTGCCCCTTCACGAGCGGCATTGGTTACGAGGTTCGAGACCATCATCCCTCGACCGAACTCGATGATCCCCATGATCAGCATGAGGAACACCGGCAACACGAGGGCCATTTCGACCATCGCGGCACCGCGGCGAGCATCCTTCTTCTTCGATGAAATCGTCTTCATGGCACATCGTCTCCCTGTTTGGCTCGGCTTCAAGCCGAACAACTTTCGCAATCACTGCCCGCAGTTTTGAATCGTCAGACGCCGGAGAGGCATGAGCCATCAGCGGGGGATTCGCGGTGTTGGCACACTACGGGGAGAACGAACTCCGCCTTGGCTGCATTTTCAGTCGTACTGCTCCAACCTAGGTCAACGTTCGGAGAAGTCAAAATGCGACGAGCCGAATTTGGAAGATTTCGGGAAGTCCGCGCGGCTCTCTCTTCCCGATAGTGGTCGAACACTCGTAACGCGAATCCCACCGAGGCGAACCGGCGGGAAGGTTGGTTGCGGCCATAGGCAGCGCCGTGATACCGTCCGACCCAGCCCCTTGAACAACTCCGCATTGGCCGGGAGTGACCTCTCGGTTGCCACTCGCTCTCGCTTCAGGACGCTCCGCCGGATGACGATTTTTCAGAAGATCATTGATCGCCAGATTCCCGCCGACATCGTCTACGAAGATGATCAGTCGCTCGCCTTTCGCGACCTGCACGCTCAAGCCCCGACACACGTCTTAGTGATTCCCAAACGCGCGATTCGATCTCTGGCCGATACGGCAGACGATGACGCCGCGTTGCTCGGACATCTCCTGATCGTCGCCCGCAAAGTGGCCGAGCAACTCGGGCTGACGAATGGCTTCCGAACGGTCATCAACTCCGGCCCCGACGGTGGCCAATCGGTCGATCATCTCCACGTCCACTTACTCGGCGGCCGTCCCCTCGGCTGGCCACCGGGCTAACAATTCCTACTGCCTACTGCTCATCCCCCCTCCCCCCACTTTGGAACCCCCCCCATGGCAACTCGGAAGCTCCTCTTGTCCGCCAGTGTCGTCGTCGCGATGGCCGCATTGCTCGTCGCTCAGAATGCTCAAGCCCCGAAGACCGGTCAGGCGATGACTGTCGCCGCGAAGTCGTTTCTCGGTGCGATCACTCCGGAACAACAGAAGGAGGCGGCGTTCAAGTTCGATGACGCCGAACGCTTGAACTGGCACTTCATCCCGCGCCCTCGTAAGGGACTCCCGCTGAAGGCGCTCGAAGGAGCCGCGCTGCAAGCGGGACTTGGCCTGATCCGCAGTGGTCTCTCGGACGCTGGGTACGATCAAGCCTTGAACGTGATGAGTCTCGAAGAAGTCCTCTACCTGCTCGAAGGCGGTGAACGGGCCTACCGCCGCGACCGTCGCGATCCGAACAAGTACTACCTGAGTGTCTTCGGTGAACCAGCCGATACCGGTCTCTGGGGCTGGCGTGTCGAGGGCCATCACCTGTCGCTCAACTTCAGTATCAAGGACGGCAAAGTTGTCTCCAGCACTCCCGAGTTCTTCGGGGCCAACCCCGGCACCATCGACGCAGGCAAGGACCGACAGATTCGAGTCCTCGGCCCCGAAGAAGACATCGCTCGTCAGATTCTCAAGCTCTGCACACCCGAACAGCAGAAGCTCTGTTGGGTCAGCAAGGTCGCTCCCGATGAAGTCCCCGGCCCCGGTGCTGCTCAAGCCGCCGTCGAAGCGGCTCCCGTCGGATTGACCTACGCTCAGATGTCGGCCGACCAGAAGAAGCTGCTCCAAGACCTGATGTCCGAGTACCTCAAGAACCTCCCCGCCGATATCGAGCAAGAACGCCGCGCGACCATCAACGGAGCCGGTTTGGACAACATCCACTTCGCGTGGTACGGCGACCCCGACCTGCATCAGCGCCACCACTACCGAGTCCAAGGGAAGACGTTCGTGATCGAGTACAACAACACTCAAAACAACGCCAACCACGTCCACTCGATGTGGCGCAACCTGCAAGGTGACTTCGGCCTGCCGGTGAAGTGATTGAATCCAGGAGCATCCTGATGTCTGTAACCATTCCCGCCGAGTTTGAGTCGTTCGTCGAACGAGCCGTTGCTAGCGGTCGTTATCGGTCGGAGGACGAAGTCTTCGCCAACGCTCTCCGTTTACTCTCGGAGCGAGAACGGCGTTGGCTTGCGCTGCGAGACGACATTCAGGTCGGTCTCGACGACATCGAGAGTGGCGACGTGGCCCCGCTCGATGTCGAAGACGTCAAGCAGCGGGGAAGGCAGCGTCTCGCGGAACGGATTGCGAGGTCGTGATGACTGTGCAACGCAGTCGCAGGGCATTGAGCGACCTCGATGAGGTTTGGGTTACATCGCCCGAGACAACCCCGCCATCGCGGATCGTCTCCTCGACAAGATCGCGGCCAAGTGTGAAATGCTGGCAAGCCAATCACTGATCGGTGAGGCTCGTTCCGATTTGGCGATGAACTTGCGCGAAGTCCCCGTCGGCAACTACGTTATTTTTTTTCGTCCTCTGCCAGATGGAATCGAAGTTGTTCGTGTCTTGCACGCGGCACGCAATGTTGCGGTTTTCGAGTGGGAATGAAACGTAAGGCTTCCGGAGTGAATCGATGCTAGGCACCGTGCCCTCGGATTTGGAAACATCCTTCCGCGAGAAGTTCGCTCAATCCGCCAAGCTATTCGAGCGGGGACAGGCACTCTTCCCGAGTGGTGTCACGCACGATGGGCGATACCTCGAACCGTTCCCGGTTTACGTGACCGAGGCTCACGGGTCGCGCAAAGTGTCGGTCGAGGGACACTCGATCATCGACTACTGGGTCGGGCACGGTTCGTTGTTGCTCGGTCATGGGCATCCCACTGTGGTTGAGGCTGTGCAGAAACAGATGGCGCGCGGGACGCATTACTCCGCCTGCCACGAACTTGAACTGGAGTGGGGCGAGCGGGTGCAGCGGATGGTGCCGTCGGCCGAACGGGTGCGGTTTACGAACAGCGGGACCGAGGCGACGTTGATGGCGGTGCGTGTCGCGCGGATCGTCACCGGCCGACAGAAGGTCATCAAATTCGTTGGCCACTTCCACGGCTGGCACGACCTCCTCGTTCCGGCCGCGTACGCGCCGTACACACCGCATGACTGGTCGATGCCCGGCATTACGGAGGGGACGTTGAGTGACCTCGTTGTCATCCCCCCCAACGATCTCGCGGTCGTGGAGGAAACGTTCCGACAGCAGCAACCGGCTGTCTGCATCATCGAAGGGACCGGCGGACACTGGGGCCTCGTTCCGGTGTGCGGTGAGTTTCTGAAAGGGCTGCGCGAACTCTGCACTCGTCACGGTGTCTTGCTCGTGTTTGATGAGGTCATCTCCGGCTTCCGCGTTCATCCGGGAGGTTCGCAAGGTCACTACGGCATCACGCCCGACATGACGACGCTCGCGAAGATTCTGGCCGGTGGCCTTCCCGGCGGAGCACTCGTCGGCCGCGCGGACCTGCTCGACGCGATCGCCTTTGGAAATCGCCACGGCAAGAAGATGAAGCATCCCGGCACCTACAATGGCAACCCGCTCTCGGCTGCGGCTGGCTGTGCCGCGCTCGATGCGATCGCCGATGGCACCGCCTGTCGCCGCGCGACTGATCTCGCCAAAGAACTGCGTCGCCGGTTGAACGAACTCTTCGTGCAGCGGAACGCGCCGGTGGTGGCCTATGGCGAGTTCTCGATGATTCACGTCCTGCCGAACTACAGTGGCCCGCGTCCGACCGGTGACGACTTCATCCCGCATGATGGCGACTATCGAATGCTCGATGCCGAGCAACCCGCCTCGCTGAAACATGCCTTCCGCTGCGCACTGCTGCTCGGCGGAGTCGATTGGTTCGGCTGGAGCGGCATGACCTCGGTCGCTCACACGGAAGCGGATCTCGATCAAACCGTCGCGGCATTTGATCAAGCGATCCTGCTATTGGACTGAGTGTGGCGATCCAGAGTCCACTTTCCGCGAGCGAAGACACTATTTCATCGAGCGAAGACACCATTTCATCTAGCGAAGACGCCATTTCCACGAGCGAAGACGCCATTTCCACGAGCGAAGACACTATTTCCGCGAGCGAAGACGCTATTTCCGCGAGCGAAGACCACTTTCGTGTGAGCGAAGACCACTTTTATTGGACCTAACCTCACTGGTGCGCGAGAGAAGCTGCTTTGGACACTAAAAAGGTGACTTCGGGCATCGAACAGGCGTCTTCGGTCGGACAAAAGTCAGCTTCGATCCCTCAAAAGGTCACTACTGACAGACACCAGTGAGCTTCTGACGAACAACAGTGACATTCGTTCACGAATCTCCGGCCGAAGTTCACCCCTCTATGATCGCCGCCCCACCCTCCATGGAATTGACTCCCAAGACCGACCATTTGCGGCGCGATTTGTATCTGCTCGTCATCCCGGTGCTGGCCGAGCAACTGCTGATCTTCGGGATCGGGTTCTTCGACACGCTGTTGTCCGGCCAATTGGGCAAGGCGGAGACCTCGGCCATTGGGCTGGCGGCGTATGTGTCGTGGCTCGGCTCGGTGATCTTCGGCGTCGTTGGAGTGGGGGCCAATGCGATCGTGGCCCGTCATTGGGGTGCGGGCGACTTTAACGAGGCGCGTCGCGTCACAGCTCGGTCGCTCACGTTGTCGTTCTTCGTCGGAGCGATCGTGTTCTGTCTGCTGCGTGAGTTGGCGAGTCCCTTCGCGTTGCTGATGAGGATGGATGGCGAGCAACATCGGATCGCGGTCGAGTATCTGCGGTTCGATGCATGGTCGCAGTTCTTCGCGGCGTTCACGCAGATCGCGGCGTGTTCCTTGCGCGGCGCGGGCGACATGCGGACGCCGTTGCTCGTGCTGACCTTCACCAACGTGGTCAATGTTCTCGTGGCCTCGGCCTGCATGTGGGGTTGGGGGCCGTTCCCCGAGATGGGTGTCACCGGGATCGTGACCGGCACCGTGATCGCTCAAGTTTGTGGAGCCTGCCTGATGGCGGTCCTGCTTTTTTCGGGGCGATCCAAACTTCATCTTCGTCTCAGCGAGTTCGGCTTCGACTCGGCGACGACGCGCCGCATCACGCGCGTCGGTGGACCGGCGGCTCTCGCGGGGATCGCCAAGGTGAGCGGACACTTTGCGTTTCTGATGGTCATCTCGCGGTTGTCAGTTGGCAGCTTTGATGGAGCGGCCTTCGCAGCTCACTTCGTGGGAGTCCGCATCGAGGCGCTGTCGTATCTCCCCGCCGAAGCCTTCGGGATCGCCGCCGCGTCGTTAATCGGACAGGCTCTCGGCGCGGGCGATCTTGATCGCGCACGTCGAGCCGGGCGATTGGCCGTTCGTCAGTGCATCGGCTATGCGGGAATGATGACGCTCGTCTTCTTCGTGCTCGCGCCGTGGATTTACGAGCACATGCACCGCGATCCGGCGGTCGGGCTGATCGGTGTCCCGGCGTTCCGACTGATGTCGCTCTATCAAATCCCGAACGCGATCCTGATCGTCTACACCTGCTGCCTGATGGGAGCGGGCGACACACGGTTCCCGCTCTATTGCTCGCTCATCGGCAACGTCATCGTGCGCGTCGGCCTCGGCTACCTCTGCGGAGTCTATTGGCAGGGCGGGCTGTTCGGAGCGTGGATCGGCATGGGAGCCGACAACATCCTGAGGTCGATGCTCATCGCGTGGCGGTATCACGCCGGACACTGGGTTCATACGAAGGTGTGATGAGGGGCGGCGAAAAGTGTTAATGCCTCACGCCGCCCCGCTCAGAAACGTCTCGCTTTCTGCGACCGAGGACCTGGTCGCTTGGTCCACTATCCGAACAGCCCGACCAACTCTTGGTGAATGGCCGAGCCGTTTGTCGCCAAGAGGTTCGGTTCCTCGATGCTGAAGGCAGAGCCATCGAGCCGCGTGACGCGACCGCCGGATTCTTCGACCAGCAAGACTCCTCCCGCCATGTCCCACGGCTTGAGGCTGGTGGACCAGAAGCCATCGACGCGACCGGCCGCGACATACGCGAGGTTCAGCGCTGCGGAGCCGGTCCGTTGAATCGTCTGGGCGTGAGGGATCAGTTTGAGGAACCGTTTCACGGCGGGGTCTTCGGCGCTGGTCGCGACCGGCAGGCTCGCGACGAGCATCGCCTGCCCGAGTTCCGTGTTGTCGCTCCCTTTGAGCGGTCGTCGGTTGAGCGTCGCGCCGGAACCGCGCACGGCCGAGAACATCTCATCGCGCGTTGGGTCAAACACCACGCCCACGATCAGCTTCTGCTCGCACTCCAGTCCAATCGAGACCGCGTAGTACGGAAAGCCATGCACGTAGTTCGTGGTCCCGTCGAGCGGGTCAATGACCCAGCGATAGGGCGAATCGGGCCGTTCTTCGTTCAAGCCCTCTTCGCCATGAAAGCCATGCTGAGGGAAGCGGCCTCGCAGGAATTCGTGGATCACTTGCTGAGCCGCTAGGTCCGCTTCCGTTACCAAGTTCGAGCGACTCTTTTCGCTCACGGTGAATTTTGACGACCACGCTCGTAATACCTGTCCTGCCCGTCGTGCCGCTTCTTCCGCTGCTTGTATGAATTCGAGCATCAACCCTCCAGAAAATGTCCGGCAGAAACCGCCGCAGTCCGATTTGTAGAGAACACCCCGTTGCGGCGCGATTATGCAGTGAGCTTCTCCCCCGAACCAGTCCGAGCTGACGACCGATTCCCGTCACAATCCTTAGGGTCGTTACAACCGGCGCGCCTTGCCCTGAATGTCTGTCGGATGAATTGTGGCGTCTGTGCCTGCGATGAGGTCTCGGTGAAACTCACGTCCCCGCGAAGCACGTTCGAGACGAGTCGCACTTGGCAAATCGAACTCATGGGATGATGCCTCGCAGCAACATTTCGGAACGTATGGTGTGTAAGGGTCACCAAAACAGGAGAGGTCTGGCAACGTCTTCCGCCTGTTCCGAAAACCTGTGTTATGTTTTCAACACTGAGTGTTTCAGTGCGCGAAGAGAGTTCGAGTGACAGCGGTCGCCGCGAATGCTTC
>Ga0209086_10001981_pt1 | contig 16301 bp, 43 predicted proteins | sample M_130207_XF_Meta_FD_187312 | JGI IMG/M metagenome (GOLD analysis project Ga0209086, IMG submission 187312) | Freshwater microbial communities from Lake Montjoie, Canada to study carbon cycling - M_130207_XF_MetaG (SPAdes) (version 2) | ecosystem: Environmental > Aquatic > Freshwater > Lake... | reverse complement strand
GCCGAGATTCGAAATCTAAAAGCCAAACTAGAGGCTCAAGAAAAAGAACTTCAAGAGTTGGCTGAAATCGTAGATGCCATGCGAGAGGATTATCAACATCTAACGAACGAATACATAGACCTAAGAGAAGAATATAATTTTCTTCAGGCGCAAAAACAATAAGGGCAATTTATGACAACCGTGAGTTATTCGCAGATTTATCAAGACCATTGGGTTCTCAGTCGGTTGAGTGGAAAACAAAATGGATATTTTGTAGATTTTGGCGCATCTGATGGAATTTCATTTTCTAACAGTTATCTAATGGAGAAAGCCTATGGTTGGAATGGAATTCTCTGCGAGCCATTAACTCGTCATCATAAGAAACTATTTGAACTGCGCAATTGTAATATTAATACAAATTGCGTTTATCCAGAGACAGGAAAGATTTTAACCTTCAGCGAATCTGTAAACGAAGATATGTTATCTTGTTTAGAAGAACACAAAGAAAAGGGTAAGATCTATGAGAAGTCATTTAAGGTTTTGACGATTTCAATCAACGATTTGCTTGATCTTTATAATGCGCCAAATGAGATTGATTATCTCAGCCTAGACACCGAAGGCGGCGAATACGAAATTCTAAAGAGCGTCAATTGGGAAAAGTATAGTTTCTCAATGATTACGGTAGAGCATAATTGGGGCGAAAAGCGTCAACCGATTTATGAGTTTCTAACCGAGAAGGGATATGAACGTTTTGATACTACTCTAACTCAATGGGATGATTGGTACTTTAAAAAATAAAATTCCAACCTAGAAAATAGAATCCCAATCTAGAATAGAAGAAGAAATTCAACCTAGAAAATAGAATCGCAACCTAGAGTTTCTCGTCAACCCTGGAAAATATAAAGCATGAAACAATTAGAACTTTTCAATCTAGAATTTACAGGCTACAAACGATATCCAATCGAGCCAGAAAACGAAACCGATACCATCTATGCGCAACAGCATTATATGCTATTAAATCTAGTTGGACAAAACGCAATCCATATCTATTATAACGAAAAGCAACTAACCGCCAACGAATTAACGGACGTGCTTTTTAAGAAAGTCGAGAATCAAACTGAATTCCGCGATAATAGACTCTTATCTCAATTTAAACGAATTCTAATAGAGGTATAATATGAATAGAATAGAACAAATTATTACACAATCTGGACTAAATCCCAGTCATGAAACGATTAATCTGGCGCATAATCTAATTCGAGAGGCATTAACGAAGGTAAAGAATTATCAAGATGCGGTTAAAGTATTAGATCATTTCAACATGGATAATAGCCATAACCCAGTAACCAGCCCAACCGCAGCACTTAATATTGATGTTAATCCAAATCTAAGTCAAGAAGAATTAGATGAATTAGAAGAAGAAATGCAGGAATGGAATAAGAGTTTTCTAGTTAATATGAATATGAGTACACGTTAATATGAAACTAGAAGACTTTGTTATCGTATTGGGTGGAATAGATGGAATGATGACGATGTTAATTAAACTACTAGGAATATGTGTATGCGTAAAATACTTAATGCTGTAAGGGAAATTCGTTGGAAAGAACTCTTTATTGATATGTCATTATTTGTTATTGTGAGTATAGTAATAGATTATGCATTCTATTATCTTCTAAATTAAACAATAATATATACGAATATCAACCCTGTTAAAAAAGAGTGATATTATGTATATTGTATATAAAACCGTGAATCTGGTGAATGGGAGGGTATATTATGGAATTCATAAAACAGATGACGTATTCTTCGGCTCAGAAATGTATTTTGATGGTTATGTTGGAGACGCCAAAGAACTCAACGAAGATTTAAAAAGATATGGCAGACGCGCATTCTTTGTTGAGGGTCTTGAATCGTTTTGGAATCGTGAGCAAGCCCAGAGAATCTTGGATAATATCCTAGCCAACGGTAATCCCCCTGGCAGTTATCATACCAACGCCAGAAGCGAATCGCATAAGGGATTAAGGAATGCTCTTGGGGCTGTCCGCACAGAGGAATTCAAATCCAATCTAGCGGAAAAGCATTCTGGTGAGGGAAATCCATTTCATGGAAAAGAGCATACGGAAGAGACAAAATCAAAATTGTCTGAGTTCCGCGCATCCATGATTTGGATTAATGACGGGAATGCCGAGAGGCAGATTCCGAAGGCAGAGGAAATTCCTGCTGCGTGGGCGCGTGGTCGGCTCCCAAGAATCAGAGTAAAAGGGCGCTCCATTTCTAAGTCTACCTCACCTGATGAAGAAAGTCAAGGAAAATAATTCCTTATAAATCAACCACTTACGTCTGGGCTAAGTTGTTGATTTCGTTGAAGTTTTTCCTGTTTACTTCTAATTTGATGTATAGTATAATGATAGTAACGGATTTTGGTCGCAGAGCCTCTGTCTATCTAAGTGATTGATTCTATTGATGTTTTTTTCCTTGCCTAATTCAACAGAATAGGGTAGAATGATTGCATTAGGTAAGGAGATGGACATGAACCTGAGCGAAGACCAAGAGATCCTTCAGCAGTACGCTCTCGACAACTACGAAGAGGGTGGCCACTGGGTCTACGAAACCCACGAAGCCGCAGACTACCAGGAATATCTGGACGAAGCCAAGGGTAGCGTCACCAAGGCCAAGAAGCTGGTTCGCGATCACTGGAAGCTGATGCTGGAGATGGAATCCAACTGCTATTAAGTGGTTGATTCTATTGAAGTTTTTTTCCTTTACATTCCTATCCTATGAGCGTATAATGAGTTCATAGGGTAAGGAAAAGGAGCGAGAGATGAACCACGAATATTGGAATAGCAAGTCTAGCGAGATTATCCAAGCGGAAATCGAAAAGCTGGAAAAGCGTATCGAGTATTATGCCGATCAACTCCCGATCGCGATGTCGTATACTCCAGAAGAACGTCGAGAGCATGAGTTGATTGAACCCGATTATATTACCGACACTCTCGCGTGGCTTAAAGAAGATCTTGAGGGGTTGCGTAAACTGCTCAAAGCCCGAGCTACCTAAGTGGTTGATTCTATTGAAGTTTTTTTCCTTTACAACTTGAGACCGATACCGTATAATGATTGTATGGTAAACGAAGGGAGTGACGAAAATGGCTCGCAAGTATACGAACAAAATTCTCGAAAGGCTGGATGAAGGTGTGCTTCATCGGGATTTCCTGATTCAGAATCTGCTCATGTGGATGAGCGAGTCTCAGGTCAAGGAATTTTACGAAAGCGTCATCAGTTGTGATGATGACGAAATCGATGCTGAGGCTGCGCTCGACGACTTCAATTATGTCGGTTCAGCCCACCACTACTAAGTCCTTGATTTTATTAGAGTTTTTTCGCTTTACTAATCCTGTGCAGCCTAGTATAATGGTTGCATAGGTTGAAAATCAAAGGAAATCAAGATGAACTTCATCTACAACGGTAAGAACATCCTGGCCATCGTCCGTGACCTGACCGACTCGGGTCTGGCTCAGGTGGCGATGAAGATCGCCGAGACGCATCCCGACGTGTTCGCCGAGGCGGTGCTGGGCGAGGCGGCGATCTATGAGTTCACCATGGACGATGGCACGCCCGTCCGCATGACCAAGAGCCAGATCGCCGAGATCGACTCTTCGTCCGACAAGATCACGGGCATCAAGCAGTTGCGCACCTGGTTCGGTCTGGGTCTCCGCGACGCCAAGTTGCTCAGCGAGATGCTGGCGCGTCAGAAGTATGTGCGCCACGCTCACTGGGTGCCTGAAACCAACAACTGGTAATGGGGTGGGGGAGCCGACTCCCCCTAACTCCTTGATTTTGTTGAAGTTTATTTCCTTTACATTTTATGCCTACTAGCCAATGTATTCATAGGGTAACAAAACGGAGACGAAGATGAACGCCAACGAAATGACCGTAGAAAAGTTTGATGAAATTCTCCCCAAACTTCAGTTTGAACTGCTGACCTATCCCACCCGCTATGGGTTTGAGGGTGCGGGTCCGCGATGCCTCATCGCCGAGTACGAAAATGACGGAGACGCCATCACCGTTCTCTTCGACAACGGCGACTACGAGGTTTATGGCGAAGAGGGCACCCAATTTTGGTGCCTCTCGATCAGCAGCGAATTCGGCGAGCGGATTCAGGTTTGCTAGAGAGCCGATGCTGCGTAAGTGGTTGATTCTATTGGAGTTTTAGTGCTTGACTAGAACTCCAACTTCAAGTATACTGTATTCATGGATAAGGAGTCAAATGAAATGAGCATCGCCCACCTGACGACCTGGTTGATCCGCGAAAACGATATGCGCAAGTACTTCAAGGAAGAACCGCTGGTTCTGCCGCGCGACAAGAATCGCGTGGTTCAAATGCTTGAAGCCTCTCTGTCGCCTGAGAATCTGACCTGCGACGGTGAGATCAGCGGTCTAGATTTGCGCCGCAAGTACGAATATCTGAATGGTGCCCTCACCGTGGCGCGACGCGCCTCTTAAGGAGAAGAAGATGAGCAAGCAAGCAAACGAAATCCGCAAGCAGATCGCCGAACTGCAACATCAGTTGAAGGTGCTGGAAGGTCCCGCGGATGAGATAGAACGACTGCAAGAACAGTTGGAGCAATTTGAAGAAGATATTCGTCAGGCTCAGACTGAAATTGCGGAATATGAAGACTATATCCGCAACAATGTGTATGACATCAAGGTCTGGACAAAAGAAATCAATTCGCTGATTGGTGAAATCAAGAAGAAGAAGGCTAAAAAGCCGAAGGCACGTAAGTAGTTGATTTCATTAGAGTTTTAGTCCTTTACATTCTACGTGGAATAGCGTAGAATGTATTCATAGGGTAACAAACGGAGAGCGAAATGGAAAATGATATCGTCGATGAGATCGTGAAGAACGTGGTTATCGTGAACAACGTGCCGCGCTACACGCTAGAGTACATCGCCGAGCTGCAGGCTGCGCTCAAGGAAGCCAAGGATGAGGTCCTCGATCTCACCGAGGTCAACGAAGAGTTGGCTGGCGATCTGCGGTCGCTGGAGCGTGAGCGGTCAGAGCGCCGATTCGGTGTAACCTATTGATTTCATTGAAGTTTTAATCCTTTACATCTTACTCTAAATACAGTAGAATACTTTTATAGGGTAAGAAATGAGGTGTGAGATGAAAGTTTTCGTCTACTTCAATTTGCACAAGAAGGTTTGGTCGGTCAAGGCACTCAGCGGACCCAAGAAGGGTCTGGTGGTTGCCCACCTGGATCGTCTGGTCCTGGACGACTGCACCTTCAAGGTCTCTGAGGCTGGGCGTCAGCGGGTCCTGCGCGAGAAGCGCAAGAACGTTCACGCTGGTGTGGTGGGTACGTTGTCCTCTGCTCTCGCGGATTTCGCTGGGGTGGCGGTGACCTACAACCCGTACAAGTACGCGAGTTTCATTACTCGCAACGATGAGCAGCCTATCCACACGGCTCATCGGGTGGTACTCAACGGACGGTCGGTGAGCGCCGTCCCCACCTAAGTGGTTGATTTTGTTGAAGTTTTAGTCCTTTACATTTTGTTTCAACTACCGTATAATGACTGTATTAGGTAAGGAGATACGCAAATGTCTGAAATCATGAACGACCTCAAGAACGAGCTGGCCAGCGTCAAAGCGGACCTGACTGCTTCCATCAACCGCACCTACGAGCTGCGCGTGTATCTGCGCCAGGTTCGGGCTGCGATCAAGATGGAGCGTGGCGTGAGCCGCACCGTCCGCGAGGACCACAAGAAGTTGCGCGCTCAGAAGAAGGAAGAGCGTCGCGTCTCTCAGGTGGCCAAGTTGGAGGAGCGCCTCGCCGCGCTCCGCGCCAAAGACGCCAAGAAGAAGGCACCCAAGGCAGTCAAGCGTGCTGCGCGCAAGCCCAGCCCCGTGACGCTCATCCCCGCTGAGTGCCCGACAGCCGCTGCTGCCTAAGTGGTTGATTTGATTGGAGTTTTAGTGCTTGACTAGAACTCCAATCAGCGGTATAATGACTCTATCGTAAATGAAGGAGAGAAAAATGTCAACTCGCTCGCTGATTTCTGTTGCTAAGAACGGTGCGATTTTCACTTCTTACTGCCACTTCGATGGCTACCTGACTGGCGTCGGTAAGACGCTGGCTGAGTGCTATGAATCTCAGGAAGCCGCTGAGAAGTTGGTACTTGGCGGTGATATGCGCTCGGTCGAAGATGAGGTCGCGCACATTTACCGCTACGAGGGCGGCATGGGTCCCCGTGTTTTGAAGGGTTTTGATATTCCCGTCAGCCATTATGATTGCGGTCAGGAATATGAATACTTCTTCCGCGATGGTCAGTGGTTTTATCGCGAAGAGAGTACTCAGGGCTGGTATAATGTCGCTGACGAACTCACCGAAGTTTTTGAAAATCAGGAGTAATTAATAATGAATAATATTGTTTTGTCTGATGAGCAATATACCAATCTGCGTTTCATTTTGGAATATGTAATGGACGCTGAGATTGAATTCTTTCAGGATGAAATCGCTTCCTTCGGTGATGAGGAAGGCAAAGCGTGTATTGGTTATCGCGCTTGGCAGTTGGCAAAGGATTTGGGTTTGTCCAATTCTCATTTTGATGCTGAATATACCGTGACTGCCGCTGAATTGGGTTTTGAAGAAGATAATATTCTCGACGACGGCACCCATGTCTAAGTCTCTTCAATTCGCTATTAATAATTGGAAAGCAGAACGCGAGGATAATAATATTCCTCGCTGTTTTCCAGAAAACGACTGGGAAGCATGGGTAAATATGGAAGACATAATGATCAATACTCTTCCAATTAGGCAATTTGGTTGCCGTGATTGTACTACAAAATACCAAAAAGAAATGACTCTTTTAAATAAATGTTGCAATCCGCAGTTGAAGTTGGCTCGGTTCGCCGACTAGCGCCGCGCAAACGTAACTGGTTGATTTTGTTGAAGTTTTAGTCCTTTACATCTCAGGCTTGATACCGTATAATGTATTCATAGGGTAACAAAAGGGAGACGGAAATGTTCGTACTTTACTACAAAGATTCGGGTCGAGTGGCTTCTCAGGCTCGCTACACCTACAAGAAGGTTGCGATCCGCGCTGCCGACAAGATGAATGCCTACTACGCCTCGGTCACCGTCGGCTGGCCGAAGGACAAGGATTCTTCCAACATCGGGGTGATGGCTGCGGACGAATACTACAGCACCCTCGGCAACCAGACGCGCATCGTGCGCAACCTGATGAGCGGCAAGGAAGTTGAAATCAACATCAACACGCCGCTCTCATGCGACCCCTCTAGCGAAACCTACTGGAGCATGTAATGAAGACTGAATTCATCGACGCGACGCCGAACACGGTCAATACCTTTCACATGCTACTCGCAATTGTGAAAAATGGCCAGCCCTCTGACGCCAAATGGGCAGAGGGCGAGTTGATTCGGTACGCAAAGTGGGTGGACGACGAGATTCAGGCTCGGAAAGCCGAGGCTGCGTAAGTTGTTGATTCTATTGGAGTTTTAGTGCTTGACTAGAACTCCAATCCCTAGTATAATGTTTACATAGGGTAAGGAGTAAGACAAATGTATTCAATCTTCTCGGCAAATGGTCGGTTCACCGAAAACCTCTACGCCAACCATCTCGATGCTTTCAGGGCATTCCGCGAGAGCAAGATGATCGGTATTGCGTTCATCGTCCGCGAGTATGACGGCGAGGTAGTATACGACGCCATCAGCGACGGCAACGAATCGTGGTGCTACACCCACGAAGATAAGAACAACAAAGCCACTGCTGCGTAAGTCATTGATTTCATTGAAGTTTATTTCCTTTACATTCTGCGCTTGCTAGCGTATAATGTTTACATAGGGTAAGGAAAGGAGAGCGAAATGAAGTTTGTTCCGACCGTGAATATGTGGGATCCCGCGATTTCGACTCTGGTTCGCGATGGTCGCCTGAAGTTGCAGGTTGGTCAGTGGATTCGTTGTGGTAGCGAAAAGCGCAGCCGCATCGTCACCATCACCGATCGTGGTACCGTCTGGGCGATCCACCCGTATGAGAAGAAGGGTGCGCAGTACAAGCACTGGCTCGAGATCGTTCGGGCGCGTCGCGACCAGCCGAAAGCCTGGGAGTTCTAAGTCATTGATTTTGTTGAAGTTTTAGTGCTTGACTAAGACTTCAACTTCAAGTATACTGTATTCATGGATAAGGAGATTGACATGAACCTGAGCAAAACGCGCAACATTCCCTACGTCGAGATCGTGGATCTGTTCGAGCGTCTCGAGGCGACCGTAGAGAGAGGCATGAAAGAGCAGAACGTTCGGTATCCCGAGTCGTACAAGGCTGGCTATTATGGCAGCATGGTGCGGATGCTGGCTTGGAATAACCCTGATGCCTATGCTTACCTGCAGGACTTCGTCGCCAACCGCGAGGTTGAGGCTGACCCGCAAGCCGATGCTGCGTAAGTGGTTGATTTTCCTCAAGTTTTTTTCCTTTACATCTTATCTTAAGTAGGGTAAACTATTCTTACTGAGTAGGGAAAGGAGCGAAAAAATGAAGAGCGAACTCATCAAGGCGATTCAGGCGGCGACCGAAGTAGCGATCAAGCACGGACTAGACGCTTTCACCGCAGTCACCGAACTAGATAGCGTAGAAGAACTCATCACGGTTTACGGAGAACTCCAGAAGTTCATCGGCTACCAGCGCGGATTTAACGACGCGACACGGGGCACCGATACCTACGACGAGGAATAAGGGGACGGGGCGGGAAAGCCGCCTCCTCTCTAAGTGGTTGATTTTATTGAAGTTTATTTCCTTTACATTTTGCGCCCACCAGCGTATAATGAGTTCATAGGGTAACAAAACGGAGACGAAAATGAGCGACTATCCCAACATGTCTTACTGCATGATCGAAAACACCGCTCGTGCGATGGATCAGATTATCTCTGCATTCGTCGATGCGGGCGGCGATTGGCGTGAAATGGATCTCAACCAGTACGAGCGCGCGAACGTTGACCGCCTCGCCTCGCTCTGCCAGGAATTTTTGACGGCGCACGAAACTTACGACCCCAACGAGTTGGACGGGGAAGAGGATGAGGATGAGGGCGAGTAATATCGCCCTCTTTTTTTTCTAAGTCAACAAGAATAAACTGAGCAAAATCAATGACTTACGGACCATCGGCTGTGGCCACGCCCCACCGCTAAGTCATTGATTTCATTGAAGTTTTAATCCTTTACATTCTGCGCTCACCAGCGTATAATGGGTTCATAGGGTAAAGGAAAGGAGCGGAAAATGATCAACTTCGAAACGATTGACCAGATGCTCGACTACGGCACGGATTTCTACGTCCGTCGCTGCAACAGTTTCATGGGCGTCCCGTCGGATAACGGCTGGGTCTACGTCAGGGAGCATGATGGGTACATCTCCCATGGGCGTGTGATGCTGACCGATGAGGTCGTGCGTCGGCTGAATGGCGCGAACGCTCTAGAGCCTCCGCGCTCGTAAGTTGTTGATTTTGTTGAAGTTTTACTTGTTTACTATTCTGACCAACCCCAGTATAATGTATTCATAGGGTAAAGGAAAGGAGAGAGAAATGAGCGAAATGAAGCACCTCGTGAATAGCGTAGTCGATGCCTACCAGAACGGCAAGACGTTCGACGCGATCGCCCAGACGTTCGGCGTGTCCTACGACATGGTCGCCCAGATCGTCGAGACCGCGATCGAGGATGACCCGTCGTTCTTCAACGACGCCGATGGCGTGGCTGGCGAGGACGTCGATCCGAGCGAGCGCGACTACCAGTACGACGACAGCATGGACGGCGACGACGCCTCCGCGCTGGCTTCCGCTGGCTGGGGCACCGATGAGGATTACGGTGCTCACGAGGTCGAATACAACGAGTGGTAGGCGAAGAGCCGCATCCTGCTAAGTCCTTGATTTAGCAGGATTTTTTTTCCTTTACGATTCTGTACGAATCAAGTATAATGGTTTCATAGAGTAAGGAGATGGACATGATCAAATATCGTTTCGTCTTGAAGAATGAAGTCGGCGGTCTTCTGTCGGTCTCCGACACTTACACCGAGGAATCGGGAACGCCCGATCTCAATAAGAATCTGGCTCGCTGGGTGTCCTATGGATTCCCTGGCTGCGCTGGCGAGGACAATGGTGCTGGCATCATCGTTCCTGGCGATCGTATCGACATTGAATGGCTGTAAGGAGAAGAACGTGGATCAGATCACCGTGATTAAGAAGTTGGCTCTCTCTGGCAAGTTTACCAACGCGCAGGTTTGTGCGCTGGTCGGCGTCACCGACGCAGAACTCCAGCGAATCCTGGAGACGCTGGTCCGCACCGATCGCGCCTTTCAGAGAGCCTCGGGTCTGCTAACTGGTTGATTTCATTGAAGTTTTTCTGCTTTACATTTCACTACGACTACAGTATAATGTATTCATAGGGTAAAGGAAAGGAGCGAGAAATGAACACCATCGAAAATAGCATCATCGTCGCCAAGATCGATTTCGAGTGGTTCGCCGAAGATTACCGCACGCAGAATGCGGTCGAAGCGTGGCGCGAGTACGCTGCCGAAGGCGACGGCGAGGACGTGGGTGCGTGGCTCGAGTACGCCACGGAAGCCGCCTACGACGACCACATCCAGGACGTCATGGCGGCAGCGGAATTCGAGTGGTACGCACGTCGCGGCGAGTAAGAGCCTCGCCACCGCTAAGTCATTGATTTTGTTGAAGTTTTAGTCCTTTACATTTTGTCTCGCTTAGAGTATACTATTCTTATTGGATAGGGAAACGGGAGAGAAAAATGACTCAGCATGAAATGGATATGGATGCGTATTACGAGCAGATGTTCGAGCGTCGTGCGAACGGCATTCAGACCTGCTCCTTCGCGGAGTGGAAGCGCATGAAGGCAGCGTTCGCCAGCGCCTACGACAAGATGCAGCGGCAGCGAATCGACCGCCAGATCGACATGGATCGCGGCAAGTAACAGCCGCACCCCAGGTAAGTCATTGATTTATCTGGGGTTTTTTTCCTTGACAATATTGGTCTCTTACCGTATAATGTAAACATAGGATAAGAGGAGAAGAGAGATGAAAGAGATCGACGGTTTCACGCAGGATTGCTACGACTATCTCGATCAGGTTCAATATTACCTGAACGACGCGACCACGCTCGGTCCGATCTTGGAAGACAAGTTCGGTCTGGAGTGCTACATCGCTCGCCAGATCGTCGGCGACTGGATCAAGTACCACACGGCGCAGTTGTCGCATCCGTACGACAGGCAGCGGTTCTTCGAGTGGTGGACGAAGCCGCAAGCCGCCTAAGTCCTTGATTTCATTAGGGATTTAATGCTTGACTAAATCCCTCTTTGGTAGTATACTGTATTCATGGATAAGGAGATAGACATGGAACTGTATCTGAATTTCTTTTCCGATGATTCGCATGGTTGGCTGGAAGTCCCGACGATGCACCTGCGTGCGCTGGGTATCGCCAACGACATCTCGCAGTACTCTTACAGGAAAGGCGACAATTCCTATCTCGAAGAAGACTGCGATGCCAGCATCTTCCTGCGCAAAGCGGAAGCGAAAGGGATCAAGGTGCGGGTCTTGAATCATCCGCAGATCGGTCGCAGCCACATTCGGAATTATGTTCCGTACAAACTGCTGGCGCCGAAGTTCGCCTAAGTCATTGATTTCATTAGAGTTTTTTCGCTTTACACCACACCACAGTTAGCGTATACTGTATTCATGGATAAGGGGATAGACATGAATGAGCATCAACGCCAAGAGTTCCTAGAGTTTCTCGACGAACTCCGCGAGAGTGGGGTGGTCAACATGTACGGTGCGGCACCGTATCTGGTCAAGGAATTCGGTATGCCCAAGATGACGGCATATAAGATTCTTGACGACTGGATGGCGTCTTACGCCGCACGCCACCCAACTGGTTGATTTTGTTGAAGTTTTTCTGCTTTACTTTGAACCGATGATACCGTATAATGGTTACATAGTAAGAAGTGAGGTGTGAGATGAACCAGAAGAATCCTGTTGCTAAGGCTGTTCGCTCTCCGCTCTGCCGTCCGCGTGTGGAGCGCGACCGAACCAAGTATCGCCGCAAGGCGAAGTATTCTCGGTTCGGTTAAAGAATTCGGGACTGTAGCGCAATGGTAGCGCATCGGACTTTTAATCCGTTGGTTGTGGGTTCGAGTCCCACCAGTCCCACCAGAACGTTCTGCCTAATCAGCAGATAGTGTGACCCACACGATAAGAAGTGGTGTGATAGCCACGGGTGGTTCTGAGATTAAAAGTCTCACATCGAAAGATGCCGTCAACCGAACGGGCGCTGGCAATGCGATAATCCCCCTGTGTTGGGATGCGGCTGACGTGGTCTTGTGCCACTATCACGAGAACGTGACGTAATGATGACCGCCAGCAGGGGGAAGCCTCGTCTTCCTAAGTGATTGATTTTGCTCAACTTTTAGTCCTTTACATCTTCTGATGACTACAGTATAATGTATTCATAGGGTAAAGGAAAGGAGCGAGAAATGAACCAGACCTACACTTTCGACGCCAACATCGTCAGCGACCTCCACAAGGACGCCTATGGCTTCCGTCCGCGCTCGGACTTCTGGTCGGAGTGGAATGGCGTCGGCGATGAGGGCAAGCAGCAGATCTGGGACGAACTGATCGATGCGCTCGAGAGCGCGAACATCGAGGAAGACGCTGCCCACCAGAGGGCGATCGCCGCCACCGAGGTCCGCATTCAGATGCTGATGGAGACGGTCGTGGGTTCGACTCGCGAGGACGCGCTCCGCTTCTTGGATGACGCGCATGGGTGCAACGGCGATCGGTCGTACCTGGAGTTCTGCCTCGGCGTGCCGTATGGGTACCTGGGTGGCAAGATACACGAATTTCTCGACAAAGCCTGGACTGTGTAACTCATTAATTTTGCTAGAGTTTTTCTCCTTGCCATTCTGCGCCCATCAGCGTATAATGGTTTCATAGGGTAAAGGAAAGGAGCGAAAGATGAGCATTTGCGATTTCGTCAAGAGTCTGAAGTCCCGCGATGGTGGTGTGTTGGTTCTCTTTCACGTAGGCAACTACCTGTACGAGATCACCGAGCGCACCGACGAACCGTACATCGGGCACTTTAAGAACGTGTGCATTTTCTGCGGTTCCCGCGAAGATGCCATCATCAAGTTGGAGACCATCGCTTCGATGGGCGTGAAAGCCTGGAGCGAGCCGATGGGGCAGCCGCTGGTCGCCTAAGTGGTTGATTCTGTTGGGGATTTAGTGCTTTACATCTCAGGCTTGATACCGTATAATGTATTCATAGGGTAACAAAAGGAACGCGAAAATGTTTCAGATCACGCACAACAAGGGTTTCCAGATGACGTTCGCGAACGGATACACGATCTCCGTTCAGTTCGGGAATGGCAACTACTGCGACAATCGCTACTATGGCGATTCCCTGAACGGTGATCAATCCGTCCCCCCGAGCAGCGATGCCGAAGTTGCCGTCTGGGACAAGGATGGCAAGTGGGTTCAGCTGTCCGAGCACGATGACGTCATCGGGTGGCAGACGGCAGATGACGTCGCTGCGCTCATCGCGTCCGTCTCTTCGCGGTAAAAGCCGCACCGAGGTAAGTCATTGATTTGCCTCGGTTTTTTCTTCTTGACTTTTCGCTGCTCTTAGCGTATAATGTTTACATAGAGTAAGAACAGGGGAATAGAGATGGACGCAATCTACGACTGGAACGAATACTGCGAGATGCTCGAAGATCTCACAACCGAGGTCAGCATCCCCGAAGAGGATGTGGCCTACCACCTCTGGCTTCAGCGCGAAACCGAACGGTTCGACGCCGAAGCCGTCCCGTCGTAAGTGATTGATTTTCCTCAGGTTTTATTCCTTTACATTCTACCCAGACTAGCGTAGAATAGGTTCATAGAGTAACAAAAGGGATACGAAAATGGTCAACGAAAACAACATCGCAAGCCTCATCGCCAAAGCGCAGACGGCAGGTCTGGTTGCTCTCGAGAACGCAATCACCAAGCCGATGGTCGTTCATGGTGGTTCACGTCCGTACCTGGTTGAGGGTGGCGTCTGTGGTTTCGCCTGGGTGGACATTTTCGGTGTCCGCTCCAACAGCAAGTTGGGCAAGACGCTGGCGACTCTCGGCTTCCGCAAGAGCGATTATCACAAATCGTTCCAGTTCTGGGTTTTTGACGGTGGCCAGTCGATGGAGCGCAAAGAGGCGTATGCCTACGCCATGGCGGATGTGCTCCGCGCTGCTGGGTTGCGTGCCTACGCTGGTTCGCGCATGGATTGAGGCGCATCCGCGCCGCCTCCCAGGTAAGTCATTGATTTATCTGGGAATTTTCTTGTTTACTTGTTTTGCGATATAGCGTAAACTATTCTTACTGAGTAGGAACAAGGAGACGAAAAATGATGACCCTCAACGAGTCGACCCGCACTTACAGCAGCATCGAGAACCTCAAGAAAGGTCTCAAGAAGTTCGGTTTCGAGAACGATCGCCATCTGATCGTCTGGACGGAGACGGGTCGCGTGACTGCGGTGTTCCCCGCCAGCAACGTTCAGGGTGGCTACATCGGTCGGTATGCGTGCCAGGGATTCTTCACTCTCGGGTGAGGAATTCGGTGGGGGGAGGCGAAAAGCCTCCCTCTGCTATCTCATTGATTTTCCTCAAGTTTCTTTGCTTGACCTTTTTCCCCCATGAGCGTATAATGAGTTCATAGGGTAACAAAACGGAGACGAAAATGACTCAAGACCGCAAAGACGAAATTCTTCATCTCATCAGCATCATGTTCCTGTGCACCACAGTCGGTGCGGCGATCGGTACGGTTCTGGCCATGGTGATGTACGCATGAAAATCTTCACCATTCTGGTCTCTCTTGTCGTGATGGTGATGGGCTGCTACTTCGCCGATCTCGGTGGTGCCGCGCTCAAGATGCTAGGCTTCTCCTTCACGCTGATGGGCTCTCTTGTTCTCATCGACGAACTCGCGAGTTTCGCCCCCACGACTCGTAATCTTGAGAGGAATTAAAAATGACCACCGATTCTCTTGTCGCGACTTTTCTCATCATTTTCGGTCTCCTCGGCAACATCTATACGTTGCGCCGCATCCGCGCAAACCGAGAGGCGCAACGCTAAAAGGATCATGGTGAGGGCGCGACGCTATATGAGTCACCCTCACCGCGCAACGCTATACGGGCAGGGCGCACCGCAGGTGGCTATATGGCCATCCTGGCGCGTTGCGCGCTATACGGTCACGCGCATCCCCGCAAACCCTATAAAAATAGGACTTTGCCGCACGTTATACTATAACGCTGCCACACCCACCGTAACTCCTTGAATTTTAAGGTAATTTTCAACTATACGCTAGTTTTGTGCAAAAGTCAACAAGTTTTTGCTGGTGCGTGAGGTGTGGTGCGCGAACACTATAAAACATGGGTTTTTTTGGAGTACTACGCAAAATGACCTATAATCACAGTGGTTTGCGTGGGGGGTGGGGGTGAGGGGGTTGGGAAGTATAAAAAACGGGTCCCCTTTTTCCAGTGCGGGTCCCATACCGACTTGCCCCCCCATACCTATATTCGGCGGCTTTTTTTCTAGAAAAACCCCGCGAAAAAAATTTCCGCGAAAAAGTTTGACTAGAACCCCCTTCATTAGTATAATAGACTGTGTCGGGTTTAATGATACCTTTATACATAAAACTAAGAATCACTAAGAGTTACTAAGAAGGAGTTAGATTATGGGTTTGGATATGTTTCTATACGCCGAGCGTTACCTTAACGATTATACTAAGGATGTGGAAGAACAGTCTTTACTTGAAGAAGTGGAGAACGCTATTCAGTACAAAATGCCAGGGAAGATTAAATACGTTACTTCCGAAGCAATGTATTGGAGAAAGGCTAATGCAATTCATAATTGGTTCGTAAAGAACGTACAGGATGGAGTAGACGATTGTAAAAAGTACTACGTTTCTACAGAAAAACTAATAGAACTACGCGATACCCTTACTGAAATTCTTCATAATAAGGATAAGGTAGAAGAGTTACTACCTCATATTCAGGGGTTCTTTTTTGGTTCCTATGATTATGATGAGTATTACTTTGATGAAATTGAACGAACCGAGAAAGAACTAACTGATATTATTAATGATTGGAAAGATGACTTTGGTATTTCTTTCTACTATCAGGCGAGTTGGTAACATGATATTCGCAGTTTTTGGATTAGCGTTCTTATGCTTCGGGTGGAATCTAGCGGCAGTGGCCAGTTTCCTAATGTTCTTTACTGTTCTTTATTTGGA
>Ga0209086_10001979_pt1 | contig 16309 bp, 20 predicted proteins | sample M_130207_XF_Meta_FD_187312 | JGI IMG/M metagenome (GOLD analysis project Ga0209086, IMG submission 187312) | Freshwater microbial communities from Lake Montjoie, Canada to study carbon cycling - M_130207_XF_MetaG (SPAdes) (version 2) | ecosystem: Environmental > Aquatic > Freshwater > Lake... | reverse complement strand
GGGGGGGGGGGGGGTATCTGAATCGTTAAGGGTATAGCCGTTTTTCGGTGATGATATTAGCACCTTGCGATCGCAAAGGTTAGCCAGTAAGAACTTCGTTGTGCCTTCTTCGCAAGTCCCGTCTGCGTAGGCGGCATCGTGTGTGCTCATTAGGGTGCAGATCTGGTGCTGCTTCATACCGGGTTTCTTTTCAACCTCGTTCACAATGCGCAGTTCTTTATCTGAGAAATCCATCCACGACATTTTGCTATCCCTCCTTTTAGCTACTCCACCGAGCACCGCAGTATCATTATACCCGACACCGGAAGTGCCCTCCAAATCATTGTATAGATATTTGTGCATTGCTTCTTTTGCCGCTTTTTCTATTGCCATCTCAAAAATCAAACTCATGGGCGAAATATCCTTAAGTAACTGGGGAAGTTTTTCGTAGAAAAGTAAGGTATCATCATTAGCCACCAAATATATATAAAATCTTTAAATAATTTTATCCATTTTTGGCACTATTTACCCTCGGGCTACGCTCCGTGCCATCTCTCGAGCAAGATCGTTGCGTTTTTCGGCATAAATCTGCGTTGCGTCAATGTTCGAGTGACCTAGTTTTGCTTGTGCTCCTTCGAGTCCGTGAGTCTTTCTCGTCTGGGTTGCGACTGTGTGTCTGATCTGGAGCGGTGTCCAGTGCTCCATTGGGACGCGCTTCTTGGTTGCTACTTTGTACGCCTGTTTCCGGTCGGTTCGGTTGCCCGCTTCCCTAGCAAGTCTGCCTTCGTTGTATCTTTTTTGTGCCCCCTCGATGGCTCTAGCGTAGGAGTCGGCGCTGATCATTCCGCTATGGCCAGCATTGCGACCAACACCACGCTGGCACCAGACGGCGTCCTCGTCCCATAGGGGTTTCCTGACGGAGCGCATAAGATCGATGAAGGTAGAGTTCATAAAGATCATTCGGGTATCGCCTCGGTGGGAGTTCTTATGCTCTGCCGGTGAGTAGCACCAGATGCCTGGTTCAACCTCGGTGATCTCTGACCACCGCATCGAGCACAACTCCTTCACCCTCATGCCTGTTTCGATGTGCACTTTTAGAACTGCCTGATAGAGTGGTTTCAATAATGGCATGATCAAGTCGAAGTACTCGGTAGGCACTGGGGTGATCTTGTCTGGGTTGCGAAGTGTTGGGGCGGTACGCCAGTTGAGGTGCTGCACGCACGCCAGCGCTTGGTAGGTTTCGATAGGCACCAGTTCCCACTCAACACCTAGTTTAAAAACCTGCCTGATTTTGACGATGGCACCATTCACTGAAGAGATGCAAAGTTTTTTTCTTGGTGCGCCTTCCGACTTGGGGATGATGTCACGGTTCACAATGCCAGCACGCACTGCCAACAACACCGAGGGTGTGAAGTCTTTTATTTTCATCTCAAGATAGAGGTCGAGTTCTCTGAGTGCAGATTTGACTACGCCGAGTTGCGATGTGGGTTTGCCTGTGACTGGGTCTCGGTAGTAGACAACGGCGTGTTTGATGTAGGCATTAACCAAGTCAGCAACGACGGGCTCATTCGCAGGGGCGACGCGGGGCGTAACCTCTTCGCTGAGCAGCTCCGCCACCCAGCGGAGGTAGGCTTGCTTGGTACTGGCTAGGCCCCAAGGGCCGAACCAGATTTCTTTTTTTGTCCGAGGGTCAGTAGCATAACCTCGGTCGGTACCTTTATGGTGACAGAATTTGGGGGTTCGCTTCATGCGTCGACTCCTGTGATGTTGTCTTGCTGGGGAAATCCCTGCAAGACGGTTAACATCATAGGGCCTTTGAAGCCTTTCCGTCAATGACGGATTTTTAATTTTCCAAATTCGCCGTAAGTCTAGTCGGGGATACAGGATTTGAACCTGCGACCTCTTCCACCCCAATCGGGAAAAAAGACAACACGAAAAGCCCGCTGCTGATAGTGTATTATGCAGGCTTTATATAGGCTTTTGCGTTAAATTCTTTACGCATATTTATGCAAGATTACGCATGATTTTAAAAGCAATTCCGTCACGATTCCGTCACGATTTTAACGACCTGCGACCTCTTCCTCAGCGTGGAAGTGGTCAGATTTTTATTTTTTTTTGCCAACCTGCGACCTCTTCCCCAGCGCGGAAGTGGTTACAAATATTTTTTAAAAAGGAAGTCTTTTCCGTCAGACTGAATATCACGAACAAGTGCAGTCAGCAGCACTGTGTCACCTAGTGCCCATTTGTGCTTGATAACAAGCTGAGTCTTACTCACTTACGACCTTTGCTTTTGCTAGGACTGAATGAAGCAGACAATGATTTCGCAAATGTTCGCTTAACTTTACGCTTGCTTCATCTGTACCCCACTTTTCAAAGAATGCCTTGCCCCCTTCTTCGGGAGGGAAAGGTACTTGAATAGTGTGAAATGCTTTGCGGTCAGACAGAAATGCTTGTTCACTTTTCCAGCATTTAAACACAGCAACAATGGCTTCAAGTTCAAAGTTCATATGAACTTCAACGAGTACGCAGTAAGCTTGTTTGATAGGTTCTAAATCGTGCGGATCTTCTACACTGAGCTGGACTGCCACTCTAGTTTTGAAAGGTATCATACTTGTTCTTTCTTAAATTGCAGGTATCTCTTCAATTATAGTAGCATCTTCTACCGCCTTGCGTCTAGCAGCAAAAGCTTTAGCCATATCAGATCTAGCCTTACCATAGTACATAAGCAATACAGTCATATCTTGTATAGTTTCAAATTCAATCGTATTGTTTTCCATGCTGATTAGCCCTGGCAAAGGCATACCCATCGCTGAGGCTTCTCTAGCTAAAGAGAACACTCCTACAATAAGGGCAACATCAGAAGGTGTAATACCTAGGTGATAGCCCTTACCAGAGTCCCAACCAGTTTTTTCTAAGATAAGCCATTGAATTACCGCAATAAATTTCTATTCCTAATCCTCCAAGTCGGGGGTGTGAAAGATTTGTGCGCCGTTATGCCAGCCGCCATCGTGGTGCTTTGAGCCACCACCTTCAATCTCCTTCGGGATCACGCAGTCATGAGGGTGATAGAGTGTCTCAAAGCGGGCGTGTCTAGCGATGAGCACCAGGACTTTCGCCTCGGTGCCGGGTCGTGCTAGCGTCGGCCCGAGTGGTGGCACCCGCAGTGAGTCGCGTTTGTTTTCCTCTTCCGCTTTCACGCACCCAAGTGAGTGCGACATCTTCGGCGTGTCAGGCCCGGTACATTTGTAGCACTGGCGGCAGAGCTGCCGTGCCTCGTGGGGTTTGCGCTCACCGCATGAAATGCAGGTAATCAACCTTCTGGGTATGCGGTCGTAGCATTTAATGCAAAGCCCCTTGGCTCGGTGCGGGCGTCGCTCTTTGCAGTTCACACAAGTGATCTCAGCCATCCAGTTTACCTTTCGTCCTGGGGATTTCGTAAGGGTCGTTGCCCCTGCCTCTGCGGATTTTCTTCAGCTTGACCTGAAATCTTGGATCGCTTAGGTCGATGAAGTTCTCATCAAGAGACTGGAAGCATTTCTTGGCGCTGCCGTTTCTTGCGTACTCGATCACGAACTGTTGAATTAGTAACGGCATCAGGCTGTTGACATAATCACTGTCCACCCCGAATGTGATAACCAGACGGCGTAGCATGAGCGTGCGCAGGTCTTCGGGGTCGCTAGCCTTGGCACCGTTGTCACGGTCTGCGTAGCATTGTTCGAGGTGTTTCAGCCAGGGGTCTTCGTCCATGTGTGTGTTCTCCCTAGAGAGCGAGAGACCCGAGGAGCCAGAGGAGGAGCTTTGCCAATTTGAGGAAAGGTCTATCGGCGAAGCAGTGGCAACCACCAAAGAGCGTGAACCAGCAACACCATGCGACGAGCATTCCAGTGATGATTCTGTGGAAGGTAGTCATTTGTTTTTCAGATCGAATCGACTCTTGATGTACGCAAGAGTAGTGCCACCACTAATGGCGAGGGTAAAGATGGCGGTGATCATTTTGGTTAACGAGTCCGTGAGCGTTGCACTCTCGGTGCTGTTGACCATTCCAAGAATCACCGCAAGCGAGACGCCTTGCAAGATGCAAGTAGTCCAAAACTCTGAAGTTTTCCATCCCGATTTAAGCTTATCCATGAGGCACTCCTTATTATTCGTTCATCGTCCCTCGGAATTTCCATTTATCAACCGGCTCGTAATAACTTTTCGCTAAACCTTTTTCTTCTTAGGCTTTACGGCTTTCCTCTTTACAGTTTCCACCTTTACCTCGGCAGGCTTGGGTGCGAACATCGTGCCACCCGCACGCACTAGCGCTGCGAGCGCAGGGAAACCCGCAACGGTAAGACCGCCTGCAAGGAGCATAACGATGAGTGCGATGGTGCTGTTGCCCGTGCCTGGTAATGATGGCGTTGGGAGTATTGGTTTGGGTTTTCGCAGGTCGGAATCATTCTTGGGGTCGTAGTCAGGGCGCACTCTTCTCAAGGCGTCCGCAAGGGCGCTGGCGCCGCCTTCGTAATCACCTTGGCTATGCAGCACCTTGCCCGCGCCCCGTGAATCTGGGCCACCCTGCACCATAATGCGAGGTGTACCGGGAAGGAACCCGAGCTCCTTCACTGCCCAGTTGTCGGGTCGGTAACTTTGCACCAAGAGAGTGTCAACAAACACACTCAGTGCGGGGTTGGTTTCGAGATCCTTCACGACTGCCTGACACTCGGCAGCGGTGCCGATCACAGTAAGGCGAAGCTTCTCCCGGTCATCGATGAGGTCTTTACCCTTGCCCTCGATTGCGGAGTAAGCTTGTTTGCGGGTGACCTCTCGACCACCGAGCCAGAACTTCTCAACACCTGAGTCGAGGCGGGAGCGATCGAGTCCAAAGTTTTGTTCCTGTTGCTCGATGACTTTGATGAGGTGTGATGCGGGTGGTGCGAACGGGGCGAGCTCTTGATCCGACGACCAGTTGCCGTCGGGAAGAAGTTCCCGGTAGCATTGCCTCGCCATGATCCAGACGCCCTTCTGAACCGTGCCGCTGTAGAGGGCCGATTGATCGGCATCGATAACTTTCCACTCATAGGGCGCTACGACCGCAGCGCTTGAGGGTGTGCCCCATTTCTGGCCGTACACCTTAACGGGTTCGCCCTCGTTGTACGGCATAGGGGGAGGCGGGGGAGCGATCACGACCACGGCCCAGCCGCCTCCTCCTGAAACCCAGCGTTTCTTGAACTCTGCGGGGCTCATCCATTCGTACTTGGTTTCACCGGGGAAGTTATTATCTAGTATGGCTGCCCATTTTTCTGTGAGGTGGACGGCGTTCACCATGTGTGCGATTTTGCCTGAGTAGCGTGGCGAGTAGCCGTAAGTAACCGAGGGCATCCGACCCGTAGTGAGAGCAAGCTTGATCAGTGCGGGGTCGCTGCCCTCATACTGGAGATATTGTGCGCCGTCGCAGTATTTTGCGAGCATCTTCTCGACCTTGGAAGGATAGCCACCCCCCTGCTCCCGTGTCATCTTCTGCTGGAGTCCGAGGATGCTGTCCACATTTTGCCACCTGCCTGCGTGCTCGATCGAGGTGAAGACGCAAAGGCCCGCGCCGTCTTTGCCTCCAGTGTTCTTCATCTGTTGCGATCCGGGTAAGTCGATTTGAATTTCCTCGGCACCATCGGGAGAGGTGCGACCACCCTCGACGGAGGTTGCCTCGATCTGACTGAATAGCAAGAGCCATAGGAAGAGGTTCATCATGGGCCTTTCGGGTTTATACCTGTGCATCGAAATAGGTTTTAAGCAACTTCTTAAGCTGTTTGATTTTCACTTCAACATCCGAGCCTTCTGGGAAAAAGTCTGCATCATTTACCACTTTCTTTTTGGTGCGATTGATGAAGGTAACATTGCAGCCAGCTACATCGTTTTGGGTTTGCTCACTAATATTTATTTCCATGATTTGATCCTAAGTTTTAATGATGAAATTTAAGACAACGCAAGGAGGAATTATAGCGTGTCGGCCATCGGCAGGGGTGTTTGCCACATTGTTGATCGATGGGGTAAAAGTGTGTTCGTGGTCGGTATTAGTTGAATTAGTGGACAGCGTGTCCGTGTTCGCCCCAGATCGCACCGTAAAGTTATAAGTGCCTGATCCCGTTGATGACCCTGCATTAACTAATGTGTGCGTGTGCGTTGCGTTACGGTTCATAGATGAGGTGCTGCCACCTGAGACTGTGTTACCGTGTGTATGTGCTGCCAGTTCACCGCTGGTTAACAGATGCGTTTCTTCACCTAGCCACTGGCCCCTTGTCCTAGCTGTTTGTGCGGTTCCACTCGGTGCGCCTGTGCCGGATGCGTTTAAGCCTGTGCCTGTGCCTGCACCCATGACCATACGGCCAGCAGTATTTGGAACATTAAAAAATAGCCCGCCTGCCCCTGTGTAAGCTGTGCCACCAAAGGTGTTAGAAATAGCCGCATGAAGGGCTAAGTAAGTAGAACTGGAAACGCTACTGCCATCACATAACAGATAGCCAGTAGGAGCGGTTGCGCCTCCATAGGGCAGGACTACGCCAGTTGGCATCTGCGCTGCGGGTGCGGTGCTTTGCCAGGTTGTTCCATTTGATGTTAGTAGGTTGCCACTGGTGCTAGGGGCCACGAAAGTTGGTGCGCTGGTGCCGTTACCTAAGATCACATTGTTTGCGGTGAGTGTGGTTAGTGATGTGCCACCATTTGCAACATCTAATGTGCCTGTGTGGTCACTGCGAGTAAGAGATGAAACCAGAACATTAGTTGTGCCTGCTGCGTTACAGATCCAGATCTTCCCATCGGTTGCATTGACCGCGATTTCGCCTGCCACTAAGCCAGTCGGTACAGTGGTAGCGGTATAGCTCCTCTTAGGTTTAATGACATTAGCCATCTCTAGAAAGTGCCTCCATCCAGAATGATGCCACTGCCCAAGCTGGTTGCACTCAGCACCACAGTGCCGTTGATGTAGTATGATTTACCGCTGGCCACATTGATGTGATCGCTTGATGTCCATGAGGTGGTTGATAGCACCCAGTTCCAAGTGTGATCGGTGAGCCCGTGTAAAGTTAGTCCACCACCATCCGCTGCGGCATCGGTGACCGATCCAGTCGCCAGCTCGATGTTTTTATCTGCCACAGATAATGTTGTCGAGCTAATCGTAGTTACTGACCCATTGACCGTAAGCGAGCCACTAAGCACTAAGCTAGTTCCAGTCGCTGCGCCAATGTTTGGAGTTATAAGAGTCGGTGTGTTGGCAAAAACGACTGACCCGCTGCCAGTCTCATCCGTGAGGCATTGGGCTAAATTGGCAGAAGTTGGCGTTGCTAGAAATGTTGCAACACTTGTACCCAGCCCGCTTACTCCTGTTGATATCGGAAGCCCAGTGCAACTGGTTAGCGTACCGCTAGTGGGAGTGCCGAGGAGAGGCGTGACCAGAGTCGGTGAGGTTGCGAAAACATTTGCCCCCGTGCCCGTTTCATCGGTGAGTGCTGCTGCTAAATTAGCCGAGCTTGGTGTTGCGAGGAACGCTGCAACGCCAGTGCCTAGTCCGCTTACGCCTGTTGAAATCGGAAGGCCAGTGCAACTAGTGAGCGTACCGCTTGAAGGCGTTCCAAGGAGAGGCGTGACTAGCGTTGGACTCGTTGACATCACAAAGGTGGTGCCGGTGCCAGTCTGCGAAGCAATAGAAGTTGCGTTCCCGACTGATGTTATCGGGCCGGTAAGGTTGGCGTTCGTGGTTGCGGTGACTGCATAGTCGGGCCCGCCGATTGCGATCACGCTGGTTGCGACCCCGAAGCTGTTATCGCCTAGGCCGTAGTAGAGGATGCGCCCGCCTGAGTTCTCGTTGAAGGCCAGCTCAGAAGATCCCAAAGTCGAGGGTGCGCCTGTTGCGCCACCTATTCTGCGTTTGATCCTAATCGTGTTTGCCATGATTTAAAGTTCCTTAAAAATTTCCGCCATCGAGCTTGCCAGAATTAGTCCACATTCCCATCGCCGTTGAGTATTTCAAAAGGTCATCATTCGCCACACTCACGGTTGCGACATCCGTCAAATCATCAAGCGGGCCGTTGCTAGTGCCACTCGGGCCAGTCGGGCCTGCGGGGCCGGTCGCTCCGGTAACGCCTGGGGATGACACTGCGATTGCGTTCTCAGGAAAGGTCACATTGATGTTGCCTGCTGCGGGGTCGAGCACGGTTACGATGCCATCAGTCTGCGAGATCGTGATTGCGTTTGAGTCTGCGCTGAGTAGAATCGTGTTGGCTTCTGGGTCGATGGTTACGATCATCGGGTGACCTCCGCTTTTACCACAAACTTACCTTCGATTAGGCGGGTGACTATTGAACCAGGCGAAGTGATTTCGAGGTCGTAAACATAGGAGGCGGGGGTCAGTCCTGACATCGTAGTAGCGTCCACTAGGAGCGTCAGGGTTCCCGCTGCGCCGTTGATCGTGATGCCCGCTGCGGTGCTGAGCTCGAGAATGACGGTGCCGCTCGCTGCGGTGGTTCGCACTTGCATTAAAGCGGTGTAGCTGGTGAGGTTGATGACCACCTCATCGGGGTCGGTGTAGGTGATCACCCGCTGGAGCGTTGCCCCCTGCTCTGCCGCGAAGTTGTATGAGCCTGCTGGCATAATGACCTCCGAAAAAAAGAATATTACCGAGGTTAACTTGGCTTGTGTGGCGATGCAAATCACTCGCACTAGCTAGGGTGGTGTTTTCAGCGTTACACTTGATGATTCAATCCAATAATTGTCCTTCCCTAAGCTTACCCCAGCTTTAAGCGCATCTCCAAACAGTAAGGATTGAGTCCAGCTAGGATGTAACTCAAAGTGAATAACCATGGAAATACCCTTAAAGTGCTATGTACATCCACCCATGCAGGTTGGTGGTGGGGTTGCCATTGCCATCGATGTCTGCGGGTCTGACAATGGTGATGTAGAATGGTACACCTGCAGTCACAGCAAAAGATCCTGTTAGGTTATCTGATGAGGGCATCCCATAGGAAGTAACATGGGTTCCGTTAACATTGGATTCAAGGGTGTGGTTCGTGAAGGTGAAATTATAATTGAGAGTACCAGTCACTGCAGGGGTTATTTCCCAGTTCACATAATCGGATCCATACTGACTCGAGCTGGTGGAATCTAGGATGGCTTCATCACCCAATTTCCCAGCACCTGTGAAACTGTTATCAAAAGTACCATTAAAAGTATTCAGCCCTGCACCAATGAATATGTCTGGTGGTGTAGGAGTCGGTGTAGGCGTTGGCGTTGGCGTTGGCGTTGGCGTTGGCGTTGGCGTTGGTGTAGGCGTTGGTGTAGGGGTAGGTGTTGGGGTAGGGGTTCCTGGTTGTTCTGGCAAAGTCACTAGTGAGGAGTAGTAGGAGTCAGGGTGCGATGAAAATACATTAAAAGAAGTGTTATGGAAAAAGTCTGGTTTCTGAATAACATAGATTGCTGGATCGCCAACAGCTATGAATTTGTTTGTTAAATTGTAAACATACCTTTGTTTTCTTGCTGATGCGTACTGAGAAAATTGAACTTCCATAATGGCGTTTTTTTCAGTCCATGAAAAGTATGTAGACACAATTGGATAGTATGGGGCAGGGCCAACAACAGCATGACTTTTCCAGCGTGAATCATAAAAAGCATTTCCATGCCCTATGCCAGCAACAAGACTTACACTGCTTACAAAACCTGCTGGTGATCGTCCTCTAAGTGGGCCCCTGTTCGTTTCGATATCGTTGCAGTATAAAGTCTCTGGCTGGTGCGGATATGGCACACCAGTCTGGCCACTAGTGTACCGATCAAGTGTCGTTTTAGTCATGTATGAAATACCACCCAGACTAAGCCTTCCTTTAATTCCATACAGCGTCAACACCTCAGAATAGAAACCACCTAGGGCTTCATTAAAAGTCAAATCAACATCAAGATTGCCTAGCTCAATATCAGTCTCAGGAGTAAGGAACTTAGCCTCATTTAACACTAGTCGCACAGTAGAAGGAAATACAGTGTGGTTTGCACTAGGTGTTAGCGTGACTGTGTGCGGAATTGGTAGCCCTGCTGGTGTATCGTAATACATTGGCACAGAAGGAGATCCAAAGTATTCTGGTACTGATGGGTAAATATAATCAGTGTCATTGTTGCCCACTAAGGTGCAGGTTGCAGTGTAAGAGAAATTTGCTGTTAATACCCAAGGTGAGGCATAAATCTCTATAAGGCTATCGGATTGTGGATACTTTGGTACAGCATAACCTGATGAGTCGTAGTAATACACAGGGTTAGACTGAAAGTTTGCACTTATGAAAAGCTTTACATAATTTCGTTTATGTCCTGCTGGTTGTCCAACAACTGGGTCAGCTAACTCTGTAGTTATTTCCCAGCGCAGTGTGTAGGTGTCGTTATAGGTTCCGTGAAGTGTTGGCCCATCATAAATGTTGTCTTGCGTTCTAGTGGTTGGAACATAGGCTTGATTTCGGCTTTTGTATTTGAGACCAGGAGAATAATCACCTGAAAGAATTGGGTATTCGTTTAGGTAGTAATTGCCTGTGTCATCCTCTGAGCCTGTGTTTAAGGTTATGTACTCAGGGATATATTCAGGCACTAATGGTGGACAGCAAAACATATCTTCCACATCAATCGCTGCTTTTTCAATGCATCCAAAGGTGCTGTATTTTTTTGTAAGTACTATCTGCATTATTAAGCCCCTTCTAAAGCTACTACTCTAGCAAGCAAATCAGTATAACCAGTTTGAAGTGTGGTAATGTTCCCCTGTATTGTGGAGATACTGTTGTTGGTAGCAATTAGAGACCCTTGCAATGAAGTGACTGCTGTCTGTAGATTTGTAACAGCATATTGCAGAGAAATTATGTTGTTCTTAATCGTTGCTAAATCAGACTCCAGCGTTGATGCGTTAAGCGCAAACTCAAGCCCAGTCGCTGCTGCATTAACTTTGACAAACCTATGTTGTTGCCCTGCATAGGATGATGGAATAACATCAGATAGCGCAAGGAATTGCCTTATGACTGCGTTGTCATAATCTGCACCTGAGAGCGTAACAGTGGAAACTTCAATCCCTGTTGGCGTGCAGATAACATCCGTCACCACTTCTATCGTAGCGGAACCACCAGAACTTGCACTGCTAACAGGTGGCAACCCAATCAGCACCCTTGGCTGTTCTGATCCGTTATACCCAAAGATCGTGCCTAGGTAGAAACCCTTGCCGATGCTCGGTGCTGCCTGACCTGAGGTTAACTTAGGTGTGAAAGTCGTGCAGGTAATTCCCCCAGTCACGATTCCATCACTATTATTTTTGCCCCATTGCATTAGCCCTGCAGCATCCACCCCTGAGTTAATTGGATAACACAGCACAGCACCAGGTATCACCCAAGCTTTAACTGTGGCATCATAGGTGCAAGTAACTGTGGCTGGAACATAACTCCAAATAAATGCAGGTGCATGATCTAAGGGAATTTCATCATCGATCTCTGAATTGAAGGTGCCATCCTTGGACTTCTTTAATAGTCGCATTAATTGCTTTGCGGTTTCAAATTCAAAAGCTACTGGGTCAGGCATTAGAAGAATCCTAGTCCTGGTAAGGTTGCAAAATTGATGGTGCCGTAAACATCGGAACTAGAAAAAACTATATAGCTATTAGCTGCATTCGCTGCAGCTTTTTTCCCTGCTCCATTAAGTCGAACTGGCTGAGTGATTTTAACCCCACCTTCAAAGATAGGTGCCCTCTCTCCATCATCCTTGCGGATCCGGTATCCCATATCTAATAAGTGCATATCCCAACCTATCACTGTTTCCCCATCCACTGGATCTAAGCTGGTGTTAATCTCGATTTCATAGGTTAGCCTCCAGTATTGATAAGATCCTTCCAGCAATAACTCAGTGTTGATGTTCTTGATTTTGCCAGTCTTGGCCAAGATCCTTAGGGTGCATCCTGTGCCAGTGGAAAAAGTTACTGTAGATGAATTTACCTTGCCTATGTAGGTGGCCAAATCATAGCTATCTATCGTGCTTACATTGCACCCAATAGAAAACACTGGCCTAAACTTTTCCACTGTAATGGGTGGAACAAATGGATCGCCTGCAGAGTTGTTAATATTCGGAACTATGTAAGGGAATGAAACAAAATTCACCTTGAAATCTGGTGGTCTTAAGGTTGGTTCTGCTTCTCTATCTGCAGGTTTTTGCCCTGCCTGTTGGGTTTCCACTGCGGGTGGTGGAGTGCTGCCACTGGGTGATGATGATGCTGCATCTGGGTTAGATGAATACTCTATCGTGACTTTCCAAGTCTGTGGATCATCCTGTTCGGGTGAGATGTTTACAGATTGAGCATAGCTGTCATCATCCCCAGGGAATAAATCCCCAATCTGTGGGCAGCTACCATGAGCATAAATTGCATCATAAATAGATATATCAGTCTGCTCTAGGGTGTCGGTGTGAACAATGAAGGATCGCAAAAAAGTGTTCTGATAACTCTTATCCAGAGTTCCTTTTCTCTCCTGCCACAGCTCTTCAAATAGATCAATCGCCATGGTTAGTTCCTTATGGGTTCACTGCAACAGCAATGGCTTGTGGTCTTGGCATTTGTGCGGGTAGTCTGTCAATGGCTGCAGCAATTTCTCTAGCAGCTTCTAACTGTTGGGCCTCTACCTCTGCAGCAGCTTCCATCAGTTGTCTGATTTCTTCTTGGACATTTTTAGCCTTGCCCATCTCATCCACTCGGACTTGGAATTCTGCAGCCGATCCAGCTTGAACTGCGCTAGCAAACTGCTGTGGACCGCCTAGCCCAGTGGCTTGTTTAAGTTTGGCAATAGCATTAGCACTACCAAGAGCAAAGGCCATAGCACCTTCCTTAGATCCATCCAGCATGCCCCTAAGTTTGGCAAGTTCATTTTCATATTGCTGTAGTGGTGTGATGTTGTCGGCAAAAAACTTTTTCCACCCTGGTTCTTCTATGCGCATGGGTTTCTGGACTTCATCACTAAGCTTTTGCCACTGCTTATCAAATTCAGCCAATTCCATCTCAGCTAATTGCATTTCTTGTTCAAGTTCAGTTAGCCAAGTACCACCACCATTCATCTGTTGGGGTGGTTCAAACACTGGAGCATCTGCGCCAAAGCCACCACCTGCCCCACTAAATTCAGTATCCACTAATGCCTGAGCATTTTCTGCTGCTTGGCCTAAAGCATTGGCTAGATTGTTGACCCCATCCGCTGCGTTATTTGCAGCACCACCAATGGTTTCCACACCAGTTGCCCAGTCGTAAACATCTGCACCTGATTGAACTAAAGCTACCCCTGCATCCGCTACTGGATCGAGAATATTATTCTGAATCCATCGGGCCATGCTGTCACCCTTTTTAACGATGTCGATAGTGATAACCACCACATCTTTGGCAAAACCTAGTAACCATTTGAGGTCATCAATAAAAGGTTTTAAATCTGCTAGCATCTGCTCTGCAGCTTTTCGAACCTGTTCAAGCATTTCATCGATGGTCATTTTTTCGGTAAAGATAATCCACTCATCCACAATGCTGGAAAGATTATCCATCACCATCCCAGTGGTGGTGGAAACAAAGGCACCTATCTTTTGTAATAGTGGTTCTAGATCCTCTGCCTTTTTAAAGACGGAATCAAAAAAATTGGTAACAGTATCACCAAGAGTGACTAAACCAAAACCCTCTAGCAGACTGGTTCCCAGTTTCTGCATTAGGACTTCAATATTATTTGTAACCCTGCTCCAAACTCCTGAAAAACTGTTAGCAGATTCTTGAGCTGCTGCGGTCATGTTTGGCATATTGGCTGCATCTTGCAAACCCACCGCTGCATCCGTAACAGATATCAGCCCTGCTGCTACTCTGCGCTTAAGCTCATCAACACTGATTCCCATCCTGCTTGCCATGGCTTCAAAGATCGGGATACCCTCTTCTGCCAATTTGCCCAGGGCAGACATGGTTGCCACACCCTCACTAGCCATGTCAGCTAGTTTATCTGTAATCAGGGCTACGATCTTTTCGGGATTTCCTAGGGCTACACCCAGTCGGTTAAAGTCCTTGATTAATCCAGTAACTACATCGGGCCTAAATTTCATCTGGCTTAATCGGGTAGCTGCTTCACCCAATGCGTTAAAGCTGGCACTGGGGCCAGTGGTCATAATTTGTTGCAGCCCTTTGGCTATCCCTTTAAATCCGGTCAGTGCCTTAAGCCTGTTATCTAGTTCCTGAAACTTACTTCCAGATTCAATAACCTTGGCACCTAGATCAATCACAGAGGATGTAATCTTAGTTACCAGATTCAAAGCACCATCAAAGATTTTGCTGAATGCGGATGTGAAGAATCCTATCCCTAGCATGTCGGTGATTTTCATACCGCCACCTGCTGCCTTGGGTGCAGCCTTCTGCATATCCTTACCAGCTTGCCCCTGACCCCTGCCAGCAGCAACATTAATTTTTTCCTCTGAATCTGCTAATTTCTTTTCAGCTTTCTCTAATGCGCTTAATTCCTTGGCAAGCTTTGCTGCAGCCCCACTATCAATCATCATTTGCTTTGCTTGCAGTTCCAGTTTTCTGGTGGCAATGTCTGTTTGAATGTTGTTAGATTTTTGGGTAGCTAAATTAAAAATAGCTGCCCTTTGCAATTGGGTTAATGCGCCCCATTGCTTTTCGGTTGCAGTTGTTATTCTGTTGCTTGCACTGGCTGCACCAGCAAAACTATTGCCAAGCTCTAATGATTTGTGGGAAGCTTTTTCTATGCCTTGCACAAAATTTGATAGGTCTGCTGTAACACTTAGACTGGCTCTACCTAGACTTGTATCTGCCATGTCTATTTCCTTTTCTTAGTAACTAACCCACCTAACATCGCTGCCAACTGTGCTGGGGTTTGTTTCTGCTCTGCTCTCTCACCTAACCAGTCAGGGATAAAATCAGATAACTTGTGTTTGCTGGTGCTGGTGCAAGCCACTTGGGTGTGCTGCATGCTTCCAGCTAAGAAATCTAATCGCGCATCCCCTATAGGTTCGATCTTGGCAAATGCCACCCATTCCATTAATTCACTGTGGCTCATCTCCTGTTCAATCTCTGACACCATCTTTTTCAGATGTCCAGCCAATCTAAATAAAAATAATCTAGATGGGCTTTCCCTTAGTTTTTTTCCGCATCCTCTACTGCACCTGCACCTATTCGATTGATCTTAAGAATCGCATCAAAGATCTTTTCAAGGATTGTTGCAGGTAACACATTCACTTCTGCTATATCAGCCTCAGTAAATAGCGGTTTTCCTAATTCATCGCAGCACCCTTTTATAAGCATCCTTGCTCTAAGGTTGTCAGGGGTTTTACCCTTAGTTCGGGCTGAATTGAATTCGTTATCTATAGAATCGCGTTCACCAACAGTAAGACTTCTGACCCAGACAGATCCTTCCCACTCGGGTACCAAAACTTCCTGCCTAGGCAGGTTGTCTTTTTTTGCAAGGATCTGTGATCGCGATAAAGCCATGAATAAACTCCCTTAGTCTGGGTAACAAATACCCGAGACTTTAACAGTGAAAGTACACTTAATAAGTTCATCACCAACAGCAATGGAACTAATACCCCTGCTGGTGATAAATCCATTAACAGTAACTGAAAAAGATATGGGTGCAGGAATTGCAATTACAAAAGCTGATTCAGTACGAGCGTATGCAATGGCATTCAATGCTGCAAAATTCGCAGAGGTCAGATTGCATTCAAAGCTCATTTCACCTGCATCCTCTAATCCAGCTATGAATTCATGAGCTTGATTAGATGTGCTTAGGTTAGTCACCTGAATCGAACCAATTTTGCTAACTGGTGGAGTGATGGATATCACCTCAGCAACAGCAGAACCAGCAGTAAGGGTAACACCATAAGTAGATTGAACAGCCATAGTTCTAGCCTCCAAAAAAGTCGGTTACAGTTTCAGTAAATAAGACCACCACATCAATCGTTGCTCGGTGGATCCCAGTATCCTTTGCAGATTCTAGATCCCACCCCACATCCTGCGAATCCAATCTGGACTGATGGATGTAAGTGGTGTCCCAGTTTCCCTGAAACCCATCTACCCTCAGTCTAATTGATTCAACTATCGATTCGCAAACTGTACGGCTTGGAGCAAAAATGTCACAGGTGATCCTTGCAGTGCAAACACCTGTTGCCCCACGCAAAGTCAACTGCCGATCAACAGATGTTTTTTCATATACCAAAAGTGGCAACAGTGCATTTTGCGGGCTGGCATCTGGATAGATCCTAGTTCCCAGCAGTGCTGTGATAGATCCTTCACCAGTCAGGTAGGAATAAAAATCAGCTTCAATCATTT
>Ga0209086_10001977_pt1 | contig 16312 bp, 20 predicted proteins | sample M_130207_XF_Meta_FD_187312 | JGI IMG/M metagenome (GOLD analysis project Ga0209086, IMG submission 187312) | Freshwater microbial communities from Lake Montjoie, Canada to study carbon cycling - M_130207_XF_MetaG (SPAdes) (version 2) | ecosystem: Environmental > Aquatic > Freshwater > Lake... | reverse complement strand
CGCCCTCATGGACACCGCCATTCCTACAGAAACCACTGGCGATATCGCAGCGGGTCAACTCACGTGGTTGGCCGAGCACGCGGCTTCAACTTCATTACCCGTGTTAGTGATGGGACATCACCAACAATGGACTCCGGGAGCGCAAGCCGATGGTCATCGCAGTCAGGGCTACTTCGGAATCAGTCCCGACAGTAGTGACGCACTTAATGCAGTTGTTGCCCAACATCAGAACATCATCGGGTACACCGCAGGACACACTCATCGACATCGCGTTCGCCAGATGCAATGTGGTGTGCCAACTATTGAAATCGGCTGTGTCAAAGACTTTCCAGGCACATGGGCTGAATACCGTGTCTACGAAGGTGGTGTGATGCAAGTAGTCCACCGCATCTCAACCCCGCAGGCTCTTGACTGGAGCGAGCGTTGTCGCCACTTGTACGAAGATTTTGGCATTGATTACGAAACCTATGCACTTGGCACATTGAGCGAGCGGTGTTTCGTCTTCCCATCTCGGGCAGAATAGAAGTGTGAACACTGAGGCCCGCCGCACTCCGCTTGAGGGAATGCGGGTCCTTGACATTTCCACGGTGATTGCGGGACCCAACTGCGCCCGCTACCTCGCTGACTTTGGTGCAGATGTCATCAAAGTTGAACGTCCCGATACCGGAGACAGTTTGCGCAACATGGCATGGAAAGATCCGCGCGATGGTGTGGGACTCTGGTGGAAGATCGCCAATCGCAACAAGCGCACCATCGCTCTTGACTTCAAAAATGTTGACGATAAGGCGCTCTTCTTAGATCTGGTGAAAGATGCACATGTTGTCGTCGAGAACTTTCGACCGGGAACTCTTGAACGACTTGGGCTTGGACCAAATGAACTCCATGCCATTAATCCGTCCTTAGTACTCACCCGAGTCAGCGGCTTTGGACAAACCGGCCCGTACGCACAACGACCTGGTTTTGCATCAATCGCTGAATCAATGTCGGGCTTCGCTGCTGTCAACGGCGAAGCCAATGGACAACCTCTGCTTCCAGCGATTGCGCTCACCGACGAAGTCACCGGACTTGTCGGTGCATTTTCAACCATGGTTGCCTTGTATTCAGGTGTCGGACAAGTTGTTGATATCAGTTTGCTCGAAAGCATGTTCCACATCATGGGGCCGGTGGCATCACTGTTTGCCTTGACTGGCGAACTACAACCTCGACTTGGGTCTGGTTTGCCATACACAGTTCCGCGTGGCACGTATCAATGTTCTGACGGTCAATGGGTCGGCATTTCCAGTTCGTCCGATTCGGTTGCTGCTCGAGTACTCACACTTCTCGGTGTCGGTGACGATCAGCGATTTAACTCGTTTGATGGTCGTGCCGCTCATCGCGATGAACTCGAAGAACTGATGCGCAATTGGTGTTCCCAACGATCGCGCGATGACGTCATTCAACTGTTTGAAGATGCGGAGGCCGCCATTGGTCCAGTCATGAATATGGCCGATATTGCGGTTGATCCGCATTTCTTGTTCCGCGAAGCAGTCACAATGGTTGGTGAGACACCGATGCAGAACTTGATTGCGAAGTTGTCTGCCACACCCGGGCTACTACGCCACGAAGGTCGCGGCAAGAACGCCGATGGCGATGACATCAGAAAAAATGGCTGGAACCAAACAGATGGGCAAGAACATGAGTAACTCCCCTAAGCCATATGTCTACGTTGCTGGACCACTCTTTGATGAAGGTGAGCGGTGGTTCATTGAAAAGATTGATCAACTCATCCAAGATGCGGGCTTTGACACCTTTTTGCCGCACCGAGATAACCCACCAAAGACGGCAGAAAATGTCGGCGAGATTTTCTTAAACGACAAAGGTGGTATCGATCGCTGCCAAGTGGTCGTTGCAAACCTCAACGGAATCACGACCGACGATGGCACCGCCTGGGAGATGGGCTATGCCTATGCCCACAACAAATACATCATCGGCCTATTCACCGACTGGCGTGCCCGTTTCCCAAATGGCAACGAAGTAGTGAATCTCATGATGCTATGCAGCATCAACGTATTGGTGCGTTCGCTCGACGACTTAGATCAAGCACTTCGTGACTACTTAAAACAATCACATATCTAACTATTCGCAATCCGCCGTTCATCTCTTGGCAATCGCCCATTTGTTCAGAGTCGGCAGAATTCCTTAGTGTCGGCGAAAATTCCGGAGCGCTTCATATTTATTTGGTCGGGACAATCTTTCGGTCTACCTAATCGGCTGGCAGTTGAAAGTGTCCTACGCCATCATCCATGGGCGTCCATTGAGATCCATATTGAAGGTCCTGAACCCCTCACCCTCGACTTTCTCCTGACACGTCAATTGCCAAATGTGGAAATCCACACCATCGATGTCGCCGAACTCTTTCACGCCTGCGACTCTGACCTTTCACGATCTTCAGATTTGTTGAGCGTCTGGCACAGAATTCCTCAATCGGCACTTTCAGCACGGAGCAATTTACTTCGATATGCATTGCTACATCTTCGAGGTGGCATCTATCTTGACTTCGATATTTTGCTTCGCCGTCCCCTTGATGACATTTTGAAATCGAGCCATAGCCAAGTAGGCGCCGAGATGGTGTGGAGGCTTGATGAAAAGAGGGTTCAACAAGGTCTTGATGTTATTGACTGGGCTCCCACAGCTCTTTGGGCAGTGAATTGGTGGCTGAACAAGGAAATCTGCATGATTTCCGGACGCTTCATGCCGCCACGGCGCCTGCAGAACGGGGTTGACAAAGTGGTCTTGTGTCAAGCGTTGAACAATGCCGTTATTGCATCACAAGCGCAATCAGAACTCACGACAGCCCTTTTAGAAAATGCTCAACTAGTTGACCCCACTGTTCGATTTTCGCTTGGGCCATCACTGCTGACCGCAGTCGTGAGACAAGAGCCGTACCTGGCGCATGTACACGAACCCAATTCCTTCTACGCAATTCCGCCGGGTCAGAGTTACCGCTTCTTTACTGAAAGAAATTTAGTTTTACCAGATGAGTCGTATCTCATCCATTACGTCAGTAGTAACCATGGAGAACTTTTGAATTCTCTCACTCCAGAAATGCTGATGGAGAATAGTTCTCAAGGAGTCTTTTGGGACTTGGCGTTATCGCTACTCCGTTCACCTTATGTAGATCTCAAGATGCCTCATGCCGCGTAACGAATTAGTCACTTGCGTTATGGTGACTCGCGATCGTCCACACTTGGCTCAACGGGCGATTCAATGTTTCCTTGCGCAAACTTATACACCTAGAGAACTACTCATTGTCAATGATGGCGACCTTTCTTATTCTGATGTCATACCTTATGAACTGCCCGTTGACGTTTCTATTACTGAATTGCATATTGAAACGACAGAAAATAACACTTTAGGTGAACTGCGAAATCTCGCACTTGACAGTGCACATGGTGAATTTGTCGCACAGTGGGATGATGATGAGTGGTATCACCCCGACCGTCTCACAATTCAGATTTCTGCGATTGCGCAGAGTCACAAAGCGGCCTGCGCACTCAAATGGACGTTGATGCATATCGACTCCGACGATTTGGTGAACCATCCATTTCGTGCTGATGCTGGCCTAGCAACTCCAGGGACCATTGTTCATCGACGAACCGACGCCAGATATCCCGCACAGCGAAAAGGCGAGGACTCTGTTTTTATTCGCGAAGTCAAGGACCAAGGTGGCCTATGTGTCTTGGACCAGAATTATTCGCATCTATTTATTCGTTGTTTTCACGGCAGTAACACCTGGGATTTCGACCATTTTTTGAAGCGTCTCCGCAGAACTCCACGAGGACTACTCTCACTGATAATCCTCAAAACACTGCACAAACCAATCACAAGTCACTACGCGTTTGAACTTTCCGATACAGAGCAGGCTGCAATCAACGAATTCAAATCCGACACATTTGGTCTCTTGATTCATGCAAATTGAATCCGCCAAGGCCGTCACTCGTCGCACAGCATGGATCACCATTGGGCAAGGTGTGCATACGGCTTCGCAGATTCTTGTTGCGACGTTTCTAGCCCGGTGGATGAGCGGCTCTGATTGGTCGAAGATGGCCTATCTCATGTCGGTGTATTTCGCGATGTTGGTCGTGGCCAACCTCGGACTTCATCACGGAATGCCATACTTCATCTCGCATCTCAATGCGCGCGGTCAACGACGAGTTGTGTTTCGAAGTATGACTGCTCTTCTTATCTCTGGTCTGGTGGTCGCTGCAGTTCTCTACCTTGCATCTGGCGCACTCACTCAACAATGGGACGATCTCGCAGGCTTAGTCGCTCTGATGGGAATAGTGATTGCGGTAGAACTCCCATCCACTATTTGCGCAATGGCACTTGTTGCTATGGGGCGTTCACTACTTTCGGCGATCTGGGAAGGCTCAATGGGTCTCGTCACCTTGATCACCGTCTTCGGCCTTTTTGTTCAAAACAAAGGACTGCGAGCAGCATGTATTGGTCTACTCATCGCCGGTGTCATTCGTTCGGTGACTGCTGTGATTGCGCTTTTGTGGGCAACAAGGCAAAACAATTCTCAAAACGATGTCGATGAATCTTTAACTATTCCGCGAATTCGTGATCAGATCATGTTTGCTCTTCCTCTCGGAGCGACCATCATCGTTTCAGTTCTCAATCGCAGCCTTGATAAATGGCTCGTAGCGGCGCTCTACCCCGCAAGGCTAGGTGAGTACGCAATTGCCGCGCAAGAGTTGCCCATCATCAACATTCTCCCAGTTGCAGGCGGCGCTGCAATCGCTGTTTCTCTCGTTCATCACCTCGCTCGAGGAGAGCACCCAACTGCTCTCAAGGTTTGGATTGAACAATCAATCCGCCTGACATATGTCCTCGTGCCCGCCGTGGCCATACTCATCATCTGTAGCCCCGAAATTATTGAATTGATGTTTGGACGTCAATATCGATCGGGCGCACCCATCTTGGTGATCTTCACAGTGATTTTGTTGCATCGTGTCGCCGAATACGGCGTCGTTCTCAGGGCTGCTGGTCGAACTCGAGAATTACTGATTGCCTCACTGGTCCTGCTCGTTGCCAATGCAGTCGCCGCGAGTGTCTTGATCCTCATTTTTGGGCCTATTGGTGCTGCCATCGGTACGTTGATCGCGAATGTTGTCGCTTGGCTCTGGGTATTGAAGCAGGTCGCTGTGGTGTTGGAATCGTCTATAAAACAAGTCTTTCCTTGGAAAGAATGGACCCAGCAAATAGCAATCGGCCTCTTGTGCGTGACGATCTGTGTATTTATTGAAGCATTAGTCGACCTCACCAATGTCGAATCTCTGATCTGTAAAACCTCGGTTGTCTGCTTGATATTTGCTTGTTCGAAACCACAAGTGCGACGTTTGTTTACCCCAGTTTCGTACATTTTTGTTCGTGAGAGTAGCGATTGTCGCTGAGTCATTTCTGCCATCAGTAAATGGAGTGACCAACTCTGTTTGCCAACTTGCCGACTACTTACATCGCAATGGCCACCAAGCGATCATCATCGCTCCTGGTCCGGGTGACAATTCATACAATTCCACCCCAGTTGTTCGCGTGGCGGCCTGCTCAATGCCTTTTTACGATGACGTACGTGTTGGTTTCAGTGGCACCACGGTCTACCGAACCCTGAAATCATTTAAGCCCGACGTCGTTCACCTTGCTGCGCCTCTTGTGTTAGGCGGAACCGCAGGTCGCTCGGCGCGCCGCATGGGAATTCCCGTCGTCGCCATTTTCCAAACTGACATCGCTGGGTTCGCCCGCCGTTATCACCTCGGGAAATTCGCAAAGCCCATTTGGGGGGCTATCCGAACGGCTCATTCTTCGGCCGACCTCACATTGGCTCCTTCAACGATTACAAGTTGGCAATTACGCGAAAATGGTCTTCAAGAAGTTGCCATTTGGCCCCGCGGAGTCGATGCCGACAGGTTCCATCCTTCCAAGAGAGACGCTGACCTTCATCACCAGTGGGCTCCCCAAGGGCAAACAGTCGTTGGCTATGTCGGACGATTGGCCCGTGAAAAAGAAGTTGAACGATTACAGGTTTTGAGTGGACGCCCTGGAATCAAATTGGTCATTGTCGGAGATGGACCGCTGCGATCAACACTAGAAAAGTCAATGCCGGACGCCACCTTCACTGGAGTCTTACGCGGCGAAGAACTGGCTCAAGCCTTTGCCACTTTGGATGTGTTTGTACACACCGGACTCAACGAAACCTTTTGTCAAACTATTCAAGAGGCGTTGGCGAGTGGAGTGCCAGTTGTCGGGCCCGCTGCAGGTGGTCCGCTTGACATTATTCAACACCGTCAAAATGGCTTATTGTGGAGTCCTGAACATCCTGAAAGTTTGGCTGGTGCGGTACAGCAACTTCATGAAGATGTTTTGCTTCGTCGACTGTTGGCATCGCACGGTCGTACATCGGTGGTCGGGCGCACTTGGTCGTCAGTAATGAATGACCTCATTCATCATTATCAAGCCGTCATCGGGACCTTCCCACAATTGCGACGGACCGCTTAGTGACCGTGCTCAACTCTCCGATTTCTCATCGTCAAACCTTAGTTATCTCCGTACATGATGTCGCCCCCTCAACCTTTCAGGTAAGCAAACGAGCAGTCCGTCGCATGGAGCAATTTGGCGTAAATTGTTCGTTGCTCGTTGTACCTGGGCGATGGAATGGCGCATCACTTTCTGATTCACCCAAATTCATTGACTGGCTCCACGAGTGTGAAGCACGAGGCCATGAAATCGTTCAACACGGATATACCCACGAAAAGTTGTCGGCTCCTTCGTGGTCACGGGTTCAATCCGCAGTTCTGACCCGTGGATGTAATGAATTCCATTCGCTGAGATATTCAGAAGCGATTCGCCGTATGGAACTTGGACTCCAGCAATTGACCTACTACGACTTCGCTCCAACAGGATTCGTGCCTCCAGGCTGGCTGGCATCCGAGGGCACAATTCAAGCCGCTAAAGAATTGGGCTTCGCATATCTCACCACCCGAACCCGCTTTCTTCATCTTGCAGCAGGACAATCTCACACCATCCCTGCTTGGTCACACCGACCAAACAGCACCTTAAGTTTTGCTGGTGCGCTTTGGTGGCGAATTGGAACCAGCTCACGGCTTCTCTTTCCGAACTCACTACGACTTGCGCTGCACCCCGGCGATGTCGCAGATAAGAAACTGATGGATGTCAGCGAACGCTGCGTCCGTCGACTCTTAGATTTTGGATACGAGAGCTACACATATCAAGAACTCATCGCGCCAAAGGTTTTACAAGCGTGCTAATTGTTCAAATTGCAAATTTAGTTCATCAAACTTCGGGTGGCATTTCCCAAACAATGACTGAACTCCGCAATGAGTATCGGGCAGCCGGTCATCAGGTCGTGGTTATCACCCCGAGTGATCAGTTTTCTGATGACACGGATGAATCTGGGGTTCGACGAATCCAATTAAAAGCACCGAAGGTTCCCGGTTGGGGTGGATATCGCCTGATCTGGCGACGTCGGCAATTAAGAAAAATTCTCATACAAATCGTTCCCGACATCATCGAGATCCATGATCAGACCACGTTGTGGTGGTTGGGCGATTTTGCCCAAAAAATTGGTGCCCAAAGTTTTGTTTTCTCACATGAATCTCTTTCGCAACTACTCACCGGTCATTTGAAGAATTCGTGGTTAGCAAATCGACTTGCCGACAACCATCACAAGCGCATCGCCCGTGGAACACAAAATTTTCTGTGCGCTTCACGTTTCGCTGCTCTTGAGTTAGAACGAATTGGAACCAAGCCCATTCAAATTTCACTCGGGGTCGATCACACCCAATTTGGATCGAACCAAGAAATACGAAATCTCGCTCATCAATTTCATGATCGTCGTCACACAGTTGCTCTCGTTGGCCGACTCTCGCCCGAAAAGAACCCTTTCTTGGCTATTGAAGCGATGCGAAAGATTTGTGAACAACGCGGAGATATCCAGCTAGTTGTTATAGGAGATGGCCCACTCAGGCAAAAATTGGTTGAACAATCGTTGGGTCTGCCCGTCACATTCTTGGGGCACATCGCTGACCGCGAATTCATTGCCTCAATTCTGCGCCTGTCGTTTTGCACTTTAAATTTAGGAGACCGTGAGACCTTTAGCCTTTCAACTTTGGAGTCGCTTGCTTCAGGAACACCAGCAATCGTCGCAAAATCTGGAGCGTCTCGCGAGATACTCACAACTGAATGTGGAGTGTCCACCTCGCTGACTCCGATCTGCATCGCTGATGCAATCGAATCAATGCTCCTACACGATCGAAAAGCAGTACACGATATTTGCCAGGCGCGGGCACGTCAGTTCACGTGGGAAAAAACCGCCAATACGTTGTTACAAAACTATAAAAATCTTGACACTGCGCAGCATGAAAAAATCTCTCACAACGTCTTTGAATTTGGACAAGTTGCATGAAGTTACGCCCACTACTTCCGGGAGACGACGCCGAAATCAAGAATATTTTTATGGAGACCATCGTGATGGGTCAGCCCCTGAACTTCAAGATTCGGTTTCAAGATGATTTTGCTCATGTGAGTTTGGGTTGGTATCTCGAAAACGCTCGTGAACTCTGTCGTTCTCTAGTTACTGATGATGGACAAATTGTTGGATATGTGTTGATTTGCGCCGACGAAAAGAATTTCAATCGCTGGATGTACAAGCAAACAATCCGATTAATGATGAAAAGTATTTCCGTCGCTCCTATCGGATTATTACGCGGCGGAACATGGGGTCTTTATTGGCGTCGAGTAGCCGATGGAGCAAAACTTACTCGCCAGGAACTTCCAGAAAATTTCGACATGCACGCACATGTCAATATGCGCAGTCACGCTCGGTTTGGCGCAGGTGGTTTACAAAGTTTGCGTTTCGTTGATGACCAAGCAGCAATTCTTGGATTTGCTGGTTGGTATGCCGATATCAATTCAAAATCAGGTCGTCGATCGGCAAGTCTTGAACGACTTGGTGGTCAGATCATTCAACGTTCGCACAACCGCACACTGTCATGGCTTGCTGGCGAATCCATTGAACGGCTTCGCGTCGTGCGACGAGCCACACCGGTTGAAATCAACTCAGCGGCCTAGTTTCTTTAGACGCCAGTACCAATCGGACACGACACGCCGGTTCCACCAATACCGCAGTAGCCGTTTGGATTCTTCGCTAAGTATTGCTGGTGATATGGCTCGCCGTAATACCACTCGCCCATCGGCGCAATCTCGGTAGTGATTGCGCCATAACCCGAGGCATTGAGCTTCTCTTGAAATAAATCGTGCGACGAACGAGCAGTAGTCATCTGGGCTTCGTTGGTTGTATAAATCGCACTGCGATATTGCGATCCCATGTCATTGCCCTGACGCATACCTTGAGTGGGATCGTGATTCTCCCAAAAGACTTTCAAGAGTGATTCATACGAAATGACTTTGGGATCGAAGATCACAAAGAACACTTCGGCGTGCCCGGTGAGACCAGAGCAGTTTTCTTCGTACGTGCAATTCGGTGTGTATCCCCCGGCGTATCCCACAGCGGTTGAGTAGACACCTGGAAGTACCCAGAACAAACGCTCGGCACCCCAGAAACAACCCATACCGAACACTGCTGTTTCTGTCCCCTCTGGCCAGGGCCCAGTTAACGGTGCATCAAGTACGAAGTGCTTCTCTGGGATCGGCATCGTCTGGTCAGTGCGGCCAGGCAAGGCGTTTTCGGGAGCAACCATGGCGGTGTTCTTCTTGGCAAACAACATGAGGTGATATTACGCCTCACATTGCCAACTAGTTTTGTCGAGTGCCCATAATTCGTGAACTCACCACCGACGACCTCGACGTGATGTTGGCGATCAACCAAGAAAACGTTCCTGCGGTCGGTCCCGAAACCGAAGAAACCATGCAGCAGATTTTTGAATGGTCGTCTCTTGCCTTGGGCATTGAAGTCGATCAGGCGCTGGTGGGTTATTGCCTCATCATGAAGCCAGGTCTGCCCTATCAAAGTTCTAATTACCAATGGTTTTGCAACAAGTACGACGAATTCATTTATCTAGACCGCGTGGCCTTTGCCGAGTCACATCAAGGCAAGGGTTATGGCTCCCTTTTGTACAACGAAGTTGAGTCACGAAGTACCGAATCGCTTTTCACACTTGAAGTCAACCTTAAGCCCCGCAATGAAGGCTCACTGCGCTTTCACGAACGCCTCGGGTTTGTTGAAGTCGGTCAGCAAATTTCTGGTAGTGGAAAGCTTGTCAGCTTGATGGCAAAGACATTGCGCTGAAATTAAGAGCGGCGGTCTTGTAAGAAACGAAACTTATCGCGAACCTCGGTAACACGCGCCCGCGTGATGTCGGCATACAAGATGCATTCTTTATGAGGTGCTCCCTGAGCAAGTGCCTCACCATGGGGATCAAAGATTCTGCTGTCACCGCTGTATACCAACGATCCACCTTGGCCGACTCGATTGCAACCAATCACGTAGGTCTGATTTTCAATTGCGCGAGATTGCAACAATGACAACCAATGCATGCTGCGCGACTCTGGCCAATTGGCGGGAACTAAGAACACATCAGTGTCTTGAGCGCGTTGCCAAAATTCATCAGCAAATCGCAAGTCGTAACAAACAAATAGCGACACTCGTAAATCGCCAACATCAATCGTGACGAATTCGTTGCCGGGGCGGACATGTTTGTCTTCTCCCCCAAATGTAAAGGGGTGAATTTTTTCGTATCGATGTTCGACACCTTCGGGGCTGACGACTACAAAAGTATTAGCGGGTCGTCCGTCATCAGAAATTACGGAAAGTTCTGGACACGTACCACCAATCCAGATGTTGTGTTCGCGAGCCATCGCTGCCAAGAATTGCGATGAGGGACCTCCGCTCAATTCGGCAAATGAAGAATTGTCAACGGCGAAACCCGTAGAGAAGGTTTCAGTCAGTAAAACAAATTCTGCACCGTTCAATTCGGCTTCGGCAATAAGTACACGCAGGTGTTCAAAATTTGCGTCTCGGTCACACCAGGCAATGTCGTGCTGAATCGCTGCGAACTTCATGACATCGTCTTCAAACGCGATACGGCATCGTCAATCATTAAGTATTGCTTACAAAAGGCGAAACGAACCAAGTGACGACCCTCATGCTGATGATCACGATCATAAATGACCCCATTCGGAATACCCACAACTCCACATTTGTGGGGAAGTTCTCGACAAAACGCATAGCCATCGCCGTCGAGTTGTATCTGTCGAATATCAACCGCAGCAGCAAGTGCGGTCATTTCAGCAAAAATAGTTGAGCCGAAACCCTGCAATTTTGAATTCAGGTAAGGCACTCGAGCCGACTGACCAGACATATCTCTAGGTTATGCGCAATTCACAAGCGAAGTTCAGCCTCAACTGCATCTAGTAACCCACTCGCCCCGAATCTAAATGTCTGAGGTGTTGCCCATTGCGGTCCCATGATGGCATCGGCTAAATCAAGATATTGCTGTGCATCAGCAACTGTCCGAATACCACCCGATGGCTTGAGTCCAACAGGTCGTCCAGAATCGTGGATGATCTGCAGCATCGTCTTCACTGCTTCGGGAGTAGCAGAGACTTTTGTTTTGCCAGTTGAAGTCTTAATGAAATCAGCGCCAGCCTTGATTGCTAATTCTGATGCCCTCCGAACGATGCCTTGATCGGAAAGTTCGCCTGTTTCCAGAATCACTTTCAATTGATCTGGGGCATGAACTATTTCGCGAACTGCATGCAACATAGATATAACGGATGCTTCGTCACCTTTGAGCATCGACTGATACGGCAGGACCACATCAATTTCGTCGGCTCCAACATCAAGCGCCGCCACGGTGGCATCAACGACCGCATCAACATCAGTACCTCCTTGCGGAAAATTAACAACAGTGGCAACTTTGATTGAAGTGTGTTTCAAAAGCGATGCACTCAAGTCAACGAATCGTGGCCAAACACAAACCGCTGCTGTCTTGCCAAATTCTCCATGGGCACGGGCGCAAAGTTTGGCGACGTCTTCATCAGTGCACACATCATTCAGATTGGTGAGATCGATCAGCGCCAAAATTCGTTCGGCCGATCGACGATCGGTCATGAAATAAATCCAACCAAGTTGTCGGGACCGAATGAAGTTGGCAAGAGTTGTTCCATCGTAAAGATTGCGCGAACTCCATCTGGCCCACACGCATAGATAGCGGTGTCGCTCTTGGCAAACTCGCGCACGCGCTGACGACAGCCACCGCAACATGTTCCGACCTCAGTGCTGTCACAGATAGTTACGAGAGCAAGAATTTCTTTCTCGCCACCAGCAATCATCGCTGCAATTGCGCTCGCCTCAGCACAGTTACCAACTGGATATGCGGCGTTTTCAACGTTGCAGCCGACATAAATATTTCCTTGAATTGTCAGGATTGCGGCGCCAACTAAAAAGTGCGAATACGGTGCATACGCTCGTGCTTGAACCGCTTTGGCTTGTTCAAAAAGTTCCTGAACATGATGTTTTGAGGGCATCTTGGTGAATTCGATGATCGGGTGGCTCACAGAACAACCTTATGACACCTTTTCATGTGCAAACATGAAATGTGCTGAAAAGAAGCGTTTTGAGTTTTTGGAGTTGGTTCGCCCTCGGTGTCATTGTCATCGTGTGGACACCCTTGGTCTTTATCGTCTGGATTGCGACGATGCCGTTTGACAAAGGTCGTTATTTGACTGGTTACACCTTCCGTCGACTTTGTGTTTTGCACCAATGGCTCAACCCACTATGGAAATTTCGCACGAGTGGTGAATTGCCCAAGAACAAACGCAATCCATATGTGATGGTGTCAAACCACGAGAGTTTCGTAGACATGCTCTTGATCAGCCACCTGAAGATCGAAATGAAATGGTTGAGCAAAGAAACGATCCTGAAAATTCCGTTAGTCGGCTGGATGATGAAGATGTCGGGAGACGTCTCACTTGTACGGGGAGATCGCTCAAGTGGCGCTGCCGCATTAAAAGTCTGTGAGACCTGGCTTGATCGCAAAATGTCGGTGATGATTTTCCCCGAAGGCACGCGCAGTCTTGATGGAGAAATTCGGGCCTTTAAAGATGGCGCATTCCGACTGGCTATTACGACTGGCACCCCCATCTTGCCGATGGCAGTTCATGGCACCCGCTCGGCACTTCGTAAGCATGACTGGCGTATGGGCGATGCCGATGCCGAAGTTCGCGTACTTGAACCCATCAGTACCGAAGGTATGACCGAGGACGATATTCCGGTACTTCGTGAGCGAGTTCGAGATCTCATTGTGGCCGAAGTGGCCAAAATGAGCGCTTCTGCTTAATTAACGACCAGCCAAAATCAACGACCGGCCCAGATCAACGACCCGAATGTCCGAAGCCGCCACCGCGGTCATTGTCGTCAAGTTTGTTCACTTCATTCCATTGCACTTGTGAGACGGGTTGAATCACGAGTTGAGCAATGCGGTCGCCACGGCTGATGCGGTACGGGTTACGGGGGTCGGTATTGACCAAAACCACCTTGATTTCGCCCCGGTAGGCCGAATCAATGAGCCCTGGGCTATTGAGCACTGTGATTCCGTTCTTGAGGGCGAGCCCGCTTCGGGGCAACACGAAACCCGCATATCCACTAGGAATAGCGATCGAAATGCCCGTTGGCATCAAGATGCGGCCGCCAGCTGGAGGAATGGTGATTTCTTCGCGGGCCAGCAAATCAAGGCCCGCATCGCCATCATGGGCGTAGGTCGGAAGTTCAAGTTGTTTGTCGAGACGAACAACAGAAATGCTGAGTGGCAGATCGGTCATGCCATGACGATACGCGCTCAACACCCAAAATTGAAAACGGCGCATTGATAGAACGCCATAGCCATGGCGTATCGTCTCCAATGTGCTTGTGTGGATGGACTTAGAGATGACGGGGCTCACCCCCGAAAAAGACGTCATCGTCGAAATTGCAACAATCGTCACCGATGACCAACTCAATGTGATCGCCGAAGGACCATATCTTGTGATCCATCAAACCGACGAGGTTTTGGCGGTTATGGACAAGTTCGTGGTTGATATGCATACAAAATCCGGACTTCTCACCATGATTCGTGAGTCAACGATCACCCTCGAACAAGCCGGCCAACAAACTCTCGATTTCATTAAGGCTCATGTCCCCGAGGCTCGTACGGTTCCGTTGTGTGGCAACTCAATTGGTACCGACCGCCGCTTTTTAGCCCGCTATTTACCCGACATCGAAAACCACCTGCACTATCGCTCGGTTGATGTCAGCACAATCAAAGAACTCGTCAAACGGTGGTATCCCGGTAGCGACAGTGTGCGACCCTTCAAGGTCGGTAAGCACCGTGCGCTCGACGATGTTCATGAGAGCATCGCCGAATTACGCTTCTACCGCGAGAAAGTTTTTATTCAATGACCCAACCTGTCCCCCGAATTCCTAAACAAGAGCAATTACCGGCGAGTGACGACATTCTCGAAATTGCACCAGGTGTTTTACGGGCACAGTTACCAATCTCGATTCCAGGGCTTGGTCACGTCAATATGTATGTGCTTGAAGATGAGCGCGGTGTCACTTTGGTCGACCCTGGTCTTCCCGAGAAAGCAAGTTATGCAGTCGTCAAAAAACGACTCGTCCAAATGGGAGTTCCTCTAAAGCGGGTTCACTCGGTCATTGTGACCCATAGTCATCCCGACCATTTTGGTGGCGCACATTGGCTGCAGGCCGAAACTGGTTGCGACATCATCACGCACGAAAAGTTTCGCGTCTTTTGGGATCCAACCGAACCACCCGATGTTGATATTGACGATCCAGATAACGCGCCAAAGCATCGCATGCCGTGGGAACCTCCACCGTGGGGCGGACCCGGAATGGACATCCCCTTTAAGCGTCGCGCGCGTATTGCCGTTACTCGTCGAATTCCCAAGCTCATGCGCTTGCCCCGACCAACAATTCGCCTAGCTGATGCCGAACACTTTCGCTTTGCCCGTCGTGATTGGGTTGCCGTTCATACTCCTGGACACACCGCCGACCATTTGTGTTTGTTCGACCCCGAACATGGACTGATGATTTGTGGCGATCATGTTTTGCCCAGCATCACTCCACATATCAGCGGAATGATGCCGGCCAAAGATCCGCTCAACCTCTTTTTTGAATCACTCGACAAAGTTGCCGCTTTTGGCCCACAGGTCAAGATCGCGCTACCTGCCCACGGCGATATCTTCACCGATCTTGCTGGACGCGCGAACGACATCAAAGAACATCACGTCGGACGACTTCAAAAATTACGTGACGCTTGCATTGAAGTGGACCGCCCCACAACAGTGATGGAAATGTCAACATATCTTTTCTCGCCTCGATCACAAGGTGGAATGGCCGACAGCGAAACATATGCCCACCTTGAGCATCTTCGCTTAGCCGGCGAAATGGATCGTGTTGACGTTGCTGGGCGTTACCAGTACACGCTGAAGGACTAATCGCATATTCCAGTAGGCACTGCCCTAATATCCCTGAATGGAATTATTTGCGGACTCAAATTCACAAAATCTCTCTCAGAAAAAACGTATCCCAAAACTTGTCTTCGGACTCGTTGCCTTGTTGACAACCTTTGTGGTGAGCAGTTCATCATCAGTGGTGCATGCCGGATGCGGCGGTGCGGACTTTAAATATGATCCGACGACCCAGGCACTTGAAGTCTTCACACATTCGTTCTCAATGACCAACTCGTTTACATTTTCAATGAGTGGTTCTGACCTCCACATCATTCGAGATAGTGGATATTGGTGTGAGATTTCCGGCTCCACGGCATACACAAATAACATCCGACTTATCAACACCTCGCCCTATCGCACGATCGTCGTTCCTTCTGCAGTGCTTACAACTCTCAAAGAACTTGAAGTTAAGGCCAGGTCAATCGTTCTTGAAACTTCGCTAGCAACTGAAACGTCACTGACGTTTCGAGGTCCGGTAATTATTGGCGCTGACATTGCTCTACAAACGGGATCAGGTGGTATCACTTTTGAAAGCACCACTATTGGAACGACCATTTACTCTGCGGCCATCAATAGTGCGGCAACGACTCACCACAGTCTTATTCTTCAAACTTCTGGAGAGATGAATATCGCTATCCCAATTGGTGCAACTCAACCTCTTGATACTTTAACCCTGAAAGGAAATGCCACATTTGGCAACTTTGTTTCTCCAGGTGAAGTGATCGTCGCTCCAGGAAATAGTCCTGGAACTCACAGTTTCGCCAACGTCTCATTGACATCTACCGAC
>Ga0209086_10001974_pt1 | contig 16334 bp, 12 predicted proteins | sample M_130207_XF_Meta_FD_187312 | JGI IMG/M metagenome (GOLD analysis project Ga0209086, IMG submission 187312) | Freshwater microbial communities from Lake Montjoie, Canada to study carbon cycling - M_130207_XF_MetaG (SPAdes) (version 2) | ecosystem: Environmental > Aquatic > Freshwater > Lake... | reverse complement strand
ACACTCTCTCCACGTTAGAGACTCCGCATTGCGACTCACTGACAGCTTTTTCAGTTGTTTGGTGGAGTTCGTTACACAATTCGATTTTAGTCTGGGTCCTATTTTTTGAGCGGTCGCTACCCTATTCTTGTATCGACTCTCCGGTCGCTGACGAGAGCACTCTATACAGTGCAAGACCGGAACACACTGGTTACAGGACTCTTTCCATGTTGTCTTCTGCGCCCCGTTCATACCGACCGCCACATTTGGTTCTGGTAATCCTAACGCTGGCTCTGATCGACAACAGGTGCTTCGGTGGTGATGCCACCAGTTCGACGTTTGAACCAAATCAAACCGTGCTTCCAGTCTCGCCGCCAGATCGTGCGATTGTGCTTTTGGAAAGTAACTCGGTGCCTCGCTTTGTTAGCATGTCGGGCCAGCCGATTAACTGGCCAATCGAAGCCGGTTTGCTCACAAGCGCACGCACTCAAGAGCATGCTAATCACATCGTCTCGACTGTGCACTTTCGCGATGCAGATATTCATGCCGAATTCATGACCTCACCCGAGGCACACGGCAACAGCGGTCTCTACATGCACGGCCATTACGAAATGCAAATCTACGATTCTTTTGGAGTTGATCCTCCTACCGATCAGGATGAGGGAAGCCTCTATCGATTTTCCAAACCATTGCTGAATGCCTCGCGTCCAAATGGAGAGTGGCAGGTGTACGACATTCGCTATCAGGCACCGACACGAGATGCCACACACCAGATTGAGAAACCTGGAACAATCACCGCATGGCTCAACGGAAAAAAAGTGCAGGACGGAGTAACATTTCTGGAGCCCCGAAGCCCGTATACGCCATACCGCCACGGCACGACCGACTATCTCGTCGCAATTGAGAAGAAACTTCTTGCAACAGGCGTCGGTCCGCTTTTTTTACAGGACCATGGCAGCCCAACCAAGTTTCGAAATATATGGATTGTTCCGAGAGATTCCTTGGCCGGCGAATACACTCCACCAGAAGAAAATTAATACTTTCTGTTTCCACGAATCCTTGAAATCGCGTGCGTGTTGCTAATTGATTATGTCTCTACGCCCAAAGAGGTTGGCCTGCTGATGTTCCGCACTGCCGAAAAGAACCCCATCCATGGGAATGTCTGAAAAAAGATCTACCTGGCAGATCAAAGACACTTGATTTCGTTTCAAAAACCATGCCCGCCGCCACCTCCGCTCCCTCCGCCTGAAAATCCGCCGCCACCACCACCGCTTGACGAAAAACCAGAGCCACCACTCGACCGCGGTAAGGAACTCATAGAAGATCCTGTGCACGAACTCATCTGGCTTAAGTCGTTTGCGAACGACGTCGAATGAAATGTCGTAGTTGGATTCGATCCCACATACCACTGCGTCGGCTCGGTATAAATTCCTTCAAAAGCTTTCGCCCATTTCGACTCAATTCCGAGTGCCATTGCGTAGGGAAGGTATTTCTCAAAAAGCTCCGGCGTCAAAGGAAGGCTGTTGAGTCGATGAGATTCCACGCGACTGAGAAATTCCTCAAACCCACGAATCGAATCCCACACCAATGCTCCCTTTTTTGTTCGAGAGGGCATTCCATATGCGAATCCCATCGTGATCAGGCCCGTAAGAATGCTGCACACGATCGCTACTATTGTGGTGGCTGGGGGTAAACCAAGCGATCCGAAAAGAACAGGGCCAACGGTCGAAAAAACAAGTACGAAAACAAATCCTCCTACAAATCCAGCGGTCATATACCAATTGAAAACGGTATCTGGTCGTTGCTGGTAATACCCTTTCGATATGAGCGATTCAAAGAGAGCATTCTTGATTTCGGGTAACTTTTTATAAAATGTATGGTCGAGATCATCGGTGCTGACCGCTGTGACAATTTCCTTTTCATTTGGTTTCTTTGTTGCTGTGCTATCTCCAAAAAGTCCTCCGAGCAGCACTTTCTCGAATGCTGAAATTCCTGTCCACTCACTCGAAGGCTTGAGCAACTCAAATGAGTATTTGTCACTGGTTGTCCAGCTTTTCGATACCGTTTGCCGAATTCGAATGATTCCTCGTACTGCAAGGCCGACAATCGTGGCCGTAATGTCTCGCATGTCGGGCCAATGATCGATGAGTGTTCCCATTTCTCCGGGGCTCAGCCCCTCCGGTGGCTCATACATCACCACGACCGGCCCCGGCTTTGGATCCCGTCCATAGTTCGACCAATGTCGCCACAATCCGCAGAACACTCCCACCGGAATCAGCATCATTCCTGCGCTGGCAAAGTTGTCTGCAGTCCACGCAAGAAATTGATCCCACAAAGTGGGATGCCGAAGAACACCCGTATTCCAAGCGACTGCGACGGTGAGTCCTTCCCGAATGCCCATCGACACTTTTGCCTGCACCATAATCTCGTGTGCCGCACCTGGCGGCGGAGATGCTTCGGCAGCCGGTGACACCACTGAATCTGGTTTACGCATGACACCGTCGAGCGTTATTTCCACGTTGCGATCAGTTGAACCGTATCCCCCTGTAAATGCATTGATTCGCAGATTTTCAAGTTCTCGTGGCAAATCGATCGTGGCCGACGCTTTGAGAATCGGATAGGGCCATTCGTCGCCTGTCACGTTCCAGTAGAGTTCATCGTGTTCCTCAAAAAACCTGATTGCGTTTTTCAATCGGTAGACGATCACAACGGTTCGTGAGGCATCTACTGCGCTGGGAACATAGATTTTGAGATCGATGGAGTGATCCTGACGCGAGGAAGAGTAGGTCAGCTGTGCCCCTTGTAAATCCGTCACACTTTCAACGCTTGCTCGCAAACGATGCGCAAAACCCTGCGGCGTTCGCTCGACGATCGGAATCATTCGGTGAATACCGTTCCAGCTTCCATCGAACTTCAGTCGAATGGTTTCCTTCACCACGACGTCAGCCGACAACTCAATGCTGAGTTGTGAGTGAAATTCTTCAATCGTGATCGACTTTGCGTAGCACAATGTCCCGCTGGCTATCAACGCACCAATCAGCGCGGCACTGATCACGCCACTGATAAACCGGTTTTGCATCATTTTCCGAGACATCATGCACATTCTCCATCGTACGTACGGAACTCCAAACCCTCCCCAACAAGCGAGACGGTTCAGAAAAGAAACCTACGACAAATCCATTTGAACGCTCGGAACAGCACGTTCAGCAGAATCGGTGACCTCAAAAAATTCACGCCCGCGGAATCCGAACGGCCCGGCAACGAGACTGGCCGGAAACGACTCCACAGCGGTGTTGAAATCGCGCACCACTGCGTTGTAGTAGCGGCGTGCGTTTTGAACGGCGTCTTCAATGCTCGCAAGGGTCTGTTGAAGATGACTGAACTGTTCGCTCGCTCGCAGTTGCGGATAGGCCTCGGCAAGTGCAAATAGACTTTTAAGCGCACCGGAGAGCTGATTTTCTGCCGCCGCTGATGCCGTTGGGCCGTTTGCATTCATGGCCTTGGATCGCGCGGCCACGACGGCTTCGAGCGTTCCCTTTTCATACCCTGCGTAGCTTTTTACGGCCTCGACAACATTGGGAATAAGGTCGTGCCGGCGTTTGAGCTGAACGTCAATATCGCTCCATGCACCATTCGATCGAACCCTTAAGCTGACCAAATTATTATAGATGGCAATCAGCCAGAGCACTGCCGAAACAATGACGCTAATAGCAACAACAATTCCGATTGTCATGGCAACTCTCTTCTCTTTTCTTGGTAAGTGATTGGCGAACAACGTCAGAGGGTTTAGTGAGAATACACTGAACTCCGTCTCCTCTCGCAACAGAGATTCTAAGCGGCTCATCACCCCGCGTGAACAGACTTTTTGGTATCACGCGCGGTTTTGATTTGACTTCACTTTTATGCGAAAGAGTCGTGCGATGCTGTGTTCGAATTGCAAGTAGAAATTGTGCCGCAACAATAGCGTTGGCCTCTGTTTCGCAAAGACTTCGCCAGCCATGTTTTCTACGAGGGTGTCAGCCATGAACGCGTCCGAAAAATCTGTTTTGGCTGTCGTCGCGCACCCAGACGATATTGAATTTATCGCGGCAGGGACAATGCTGCTTTTGAAAGAGTCTGGCTGGCAAACGCACTACCTATGTCTTTCCGGAGGCGACTGCGGGAGTGTTTCCACGAATCAAAGCGAGACCAGACGCATTCGCCGCGAGGAGGCGATCGCCGCAGCAAGTATTTTGGGTGCTATCCATCACGACAGCCTGACTGACGACATCCTCATTTTGTATGACGAACAGACGCTGCGAAAACTTGCTGCCGTGATTCGACTCGCTCAACCAAATATCGTGCTCACCCATTCTCCTGATGACTACATGGAGGATCACATGAACACCTCTCGTTTGGCGGTGACAGCCTCCTTCACTCTGGGAATGCCGAACTTCGAAACAATTCCCCCAGTGACACCTGTGCTGAAAGATCTCGCAATTTACCACGGCATGCCACACGGTCTTTGTGACGGGCTTCGCAGGGCAGTGGTTCCAGGCGGATTTGTCGATACCTCTGAAGTGCATTCCACGAAAATTGCATCGCTTGCGGCGCATGCAAGTCAGAAACAGTGGCTCGATGTATCGCAGGGAATGAACAGCTACCTCGTTGCATGCAACGACATGTCCCTGGCAGTTGGACGGCTTTCGGGTCGCTTTGAACATGCTGAAGGATGGCGACGACATCTTCATCTGGGGTACGCTTCCCACGAAGTCGACCCGCTTGCCGAAGCTCTCGGAAAGAAGTATTTCGTGAATCAAAGCTATGAAGATTCTCTCGTTTACCCCACGTAGGAGATTTACTGCATGTCGCGCCCTTTGAGTCGAATCGCTCCCGAGTGGTGGGATTACACCACACTCGATGCGGAAATTATTCGTGATGCCGCAGCGATCACCCTGGAAGATTTACCCAGATTGTCACGTCCTGGTTTTCAGATCGTTCTGCACGACTCACTTGAAGATTTCTATCTTGCCGAGGCGCTTGAATATATCAGTGCCTGGAGACAGGCGACCGCTGATGATCCTGTCGGTATTTGTGGACCCATCGGGCCGACCGAACAGTTGCCGCTTGTGGCAAGGCTTGTCAACGAACTGGAACTCGATCTGCGACACTCCCATTTTTGGGGCATGGATGAATGGTTTGAAGATGGTCGAGATGTTCCAGTCACACATCCACTCTCGTTCGAAAGAGCCGATCGGGAACTCTGTTTTGATCGAATCAGAGCCGATCTTCGTATGCCAGAATTCAATCTTCATTTTCCAAAGTCAGATATCGATTCGTATGTTGCCAGTTGGTCGATCGCTCGTTGCGCCGTGATGCAGGGAGGACAGGGCGATACGAAGCACTGGGCGTTCAACGATCCGGTTCGCCGCGAAGGAAACTTTCTCGACATTCCTCCAAGTTCGCAGGAATATCGCACACTTGGCACCCGTGTTGTTGAATTGCATCCGCTGACGCTTGCGCAAAATGCCCGTACGAGTGGTGGAGGCAATATCACGATGGTTCCTACCATGGCAATCTCGGTAGGCCCTCGCGAAACATGGCGCGCGGAAAAAGTATCTATCTGGCATGCCGGCACTCACGACAATCCGCTGGGCCAACGACTCACGGCGATGATGATCTCCAAACGCATTATCGATTCGAGTGTGCCAATGTCTCTTTTAGCCGATCATCCCTGTGTGCAGTTTCATTATTTTCGCGGTGGTTTCGGTTCCTGTGCCGTGGCAATGCATTAACCGTGCATTTGTCACCAAACGTACCGTGAACAATTTCCCTTCGAGAGTCTATTCCATGAACATGCGATCTCACTTTTCAAGTCATCGCTGCATAAACCTTCTGCTGATGCTGTGGTGTCTTTTGTTGAACGGTGATTTCCTGCGCGCCGTCAACGCTGACACTGCAGTTTTGGTCGCAGGCGGTGGAATAAACAAGGATGGATCACAGGCCGTCACGGCAAAACTCTATCAACCTTTTGCCATCGCCTTTACGGCGGATGATGAAATGCTCTTCGTCGAGTTCACCGGAGGGGAGCGGCTCAGACGGGTTGCTCGCGATGGAATCGTGACCACGCTTGGAGGCACCGGCCACAAAGGCTTCTCCGGAGATGATGGCCCTGCTCTCTCGGCAACATTCAACGCGCTTCACGATCTGGCCATCGGGAATGATGGAAAAATCTATCTGGCCGATACGTTCAACCATTGTGTTCGCGTTTTTGATCCAAAGAACGGCACCGTTTCAGGATTCGCAGGTGGAACAAAGGGCTTCTCAGGCGATGGTGGGCCAGCTCGCTCGGCACAATTCGATCAGGCCTATTCAATCGCTTTTTCATCCGATCACTCAACGCTCTATGTCGTTGATCTTGGAAACTCGCGTCTGCGGGGAATCGATATGAAAAGTGGAATTATCAAAACAGTTGCGGGAAACGGCGCACGAGGTGTTCCGCTCGATGGAAAATTGGCAGTCAATCAACCGCTTGTCGATCTACGAGCTGTGACTGTGGCATCCGACGGCACACTCTACCTCCTTGAGCGGGCTGGCAATGCACTTCGAATCGTCAAGCCCGACGGCACGATGCATCGGGTTGCGGGAACCGGAAAAGCAGGCTCGGAAGGCAACGGAGGCCCGGCTCTGAACGCGGCGTTCAACGGTCCAAAATACATTTCGATGTCCAAAGACGGGAGCGTGCTGATCGTCGACACAGAAAATCATCAGATTCGTCGCTACGTTCCGCACAAACAAATCGTCGAACTCGTTGTAGGCAGCGGAATACAAGGAACCGCTGGCATCGGCGGTGATCCACTCACGCTCCAGCTCGCCAGACCCCATGGCGCATTCGAACATCCGCAGACTGGTGATCTTTATATTGCCGATAGCGACAATCATCGGATCGTGAAGATCGTCCGAGACTAAGCTCTTCGTCTTCTCGCACGATCTGGCGCACAATCTCAGTGAGGCGGTGATCTCATCTCAGAATTTTTTCGCGGTTGTCACTCCCTCGATTCATCGACTGGTGCAACAATACTTTGGTGCGCACACTCACATTTATGTTCTTGAACATTTTCTGAAGAATCTTTTTGATATGGCAGAAACTACGATTGTCTGGTTCCGACACGACCTCAGACTGGATGACAATCCATCACTTGCCCGTGCTGCGAGCCTGGGACGGGTCATACCTCTTTTTATCTGGGCACCGGAGGAGGAAGATCCTTGGTCGCCGGGAGCTGCGAGTCGCTGGTGGCTGCATGGCTCATTGCTGCAGTTCCAAAAACAACTTGCGAAGCTCGGTGCACCACTGGTGATTCGTCGCGGACCGTCACTCGACACGCTTCGGAGCGTTGCAAAGGCAACTCACGCCACTCGCATTCATTGGAATCGACGCCACGAACCGGCAGTTGTTGAACGTGATACAAAAATCAAGGCGACGCTCACGGCGGATGGAATAGTGACTGAAAGTTTTGGAGGTGGGTTGCTCTACGAACCGGCAACACTTGCGACCAAGGAGGGAAAGCCTTATCAGGTGTTCACTCCATTTTGGCGGGCATGTCTTTCCAAAGATGAGCCAGCATTGCCGCTGAGTGCTCCGCGGTCGCTCGACAGTATTCCCGATGCACTTTCGACGCTTTCCGTTGAGTCACTGCGTCTCCTTCCTTCGATCGACTGGGCTGAACAGATGAGAACTCAGTGGAACCCTGGAGAAGCAGGTGCTCAGGCACGGTGGAACACATTTCTTACTCTCCCCATCAACGACTATGGCCTTGAACGAGATCGGCCAGATCACCGTGGCACCAGTAGCTTAAGTCCTCATCTGCACTTCGGTGAGATTTCTCCACGAAGACTCTGGCATTCGATACGCGACATGCTCGGCGGCATATCAGCCCGTTGCATCACGGGAGGAGCGGAAGTTTTTCTTCGTGAAATTGGCTGGCGAGAGTTTGCCTCGCATCTGCTCTATCACTTTCCTCATACGTCTGATGCACCACTCCGTTGCTCGTATGAGAATTTTCCATGGCGAGTCGATCCGGTAGGGCTTCGTGCCTGGCAGCGTGGTCGGACAGGATTTCCAATTGTTGACGCTGGCATGCGACAACTCTGGCAGACAGGATGGATGCACAACCGGGTGCGGATGATCGTGGCAAGTTTTCTTGTAAAAGATCTTCTTATCTCGTGGAATGACGGGGCTCGTTGGTTTTGGGACACGCTGGTTGATGCCGACCTCGCTTCCAATACTCTCGGATGGCAATGGGCAGGGGGATGCGGTGCCGATGCAGCTCCCTATTTTCGGGTTTTTAATCCGACGAGTCAGGGAAATCGATTCGACCCTGATGGAACTTATGTGAGACGATTCATTCCTGAACTTCACAAACTTCCTACCAGTTCGATTCATGCTCCACAGCAGTCCGACGCCGCAACACTCTTTGCCGCAGAGGTCCGACTGGGTGACAACTATCCGGAACCCTATGTCGACCATGCCGAGGCCAGACTACGAGCACTCTCGGCACTCAAGACCGTCTCACAAAAATCTCCGCCTCCATCGACAAGCATGAAAAAGACTTCCCGGCGATCACCTTTATAAACGCGGGTTATTTCTTTGACTTGATTTTCATTTCGCCCATTGTTTTACGAACCATTTCAATCGCTGCCTGCTGCTGATCGGCTTCAGGAGTTTTATTCGCAGCAACATCGGCCTCTTCGAAAATTTCCTCCGCTTTTGTTTTATCACCAAGTTGCGCATAGCCTTTGGCAACAGCAATCAAGGCGTATGCTTTGCTGTCAAATCGCTCGACAGCCTGCGCAGCCTCAAGGGCACTGGCCAGAAGTTTTTTTGCTGCGTCTTCATTCTTCAGTTGTCCTTGCACTGCTGCGGCAGCCGCTAGCCCTTCGGCCTTCGCTCTGGCGTCTTCCAGTGCCATCGCACTTTTTTCTAGTTCGCTGACCATCTCGCCAGCTTCTTTTGAAAGCCCTGCGCCGGTGTACCCAAGGGCCACTTCACCGAGTGCCTCTGCACGAAAACGCTCTTCGACGCTTTTGGCCGCCTCGGCTGCAGCGGCAAGCGAATCGCCGGCTGACTTTGAATCCGAGAGACCCTTTTCCTTGCTTCCATAAATCGCGCCAATGGATGCAAGAATCCTAGCCTTTCGCAGTGCATCTTCGACTTTTCCTGCTGCAACTTTCGCAGCATCCAGAGCCTCACGAGCCTGTTTTTTTTCTCCTAGTTCCGCCATGAATCCTGCAACTTCGACGAGCCCCGGCCCGGTGAGGTTTGGATCGCCGTCGGCAGCAATGAGTTTTCTTGCCTCGGTAACAGTCGCGATAGCCCCAGATTTATCGCTGCTGGAAAGCTGCTGACGAGCAACTTTGACCATTGCCTTGGCCTGCTTGTCAGCAGTTTTTTCAGCCTTGGCTTTTTCCAACTGCTGGGTGATCGTAAGACCACCACCCTTCTTTTTTGACTTTTTCTTTGATCCACATCCAGATGCTGGAAGAACAATCGCCATCGATATAGCAACAAAGAGCAGCGTGCGAAGAATTCTGGTGACGGTCTGCATCGAAACATTCTCCTCAATACAATGCGTTTCAAAAATGACTGCTTGTGGACGACGTAAACTCAACTCCTACGGCACAGGCGTGGCACGGACTATACGGCCTGGTTCAATCGCTTTCCAAAGGTTCTGCACAATTCTCGATACCTGTGAACTTCTGAGGTGCTTTGTCTCCATCAAAACTTGAGTCTTGCGCGAGAAAGTCGCGAATGAGTCTCGGCCATGAGGTCGTCTTCGGACAACTCGTCTTCGGCCTCATAGGTCGCTGAGAATCGCAGATATTGTCCAGCGTCATCCCACGGAACCGTCAGGATTGACAGTTCGTGGATCAGATATTGACTTGCTTCTTGGGCCGTTTTGAAAACAAGATCGCCCGCACCTTTAGGACTTTTGGTGTAAAGAAAGTAGGTGCCTCCCGGCATACTGCACTCAAATCCACACGATCGCAGCACGCCGACAAGTTTTTCCAAACGACGGCGATATTTTTCTCGCACCATTTTTGGAATTTCTGGATCACCAAGCGCCGCCGCACCAGCTTTTTGAATCGCCATGAACTGACCGGAGTCGCAGTTGTCTTTAATATCTGCAAACGCTCTCACAATTTTTTCATGTCCGCAGACCCAGCCCAATCGCCAGCCAATCATATGGAAGCCCTTCGACAGCGAATGCACTTCAACACCAACATCCTTTGCACCGGGCACTGAAAGAAATGAAAGTGGCTGGTCATCGTAGGAGAGCATCACGTGCGCGGCATCCTGCACCACAATGATGCGATGCGTTTTCGCAAACTCAACCACTTTGTGATAGAAGTCTCGGGTCGCCGCCTTGCCTGTTGGACTATTCGGGTAGCACAGCACCATCATCTTGGTGCGAGCAAGAACGTCAGTCGGAATTCCATCAAGGTCTGGAAAGAAATCGTTTTCTTGAACAAGCGGCAATCGGTGAACGGTTCCTCCGAACCATCGCGTGGCGGTGGCTGCCACAGGATATCCCGGCACGGTCATCAAAGTGACATCTCCTGGATCGATGAACGCAGCCGGAAGCATGGCGTAGGCTGTCTTCGAACCGATGCAGTGATTCACCTCGGTGATCGGATCGAGTGAAACTTCAAATTCTCTCAACATGAACTGAGCCACGGCTTCCTTAAACACGGCGATGCCATTGTCGGCGTATCCGCGATTCTCCAGACGATCAATTTCTCGGTGCATGACCTCTCTCACTCCACGAGGCGCCATGTCGTCGTTTTCGCCAATGCCAAAGTCGAGCAAACGCCGATCTGGATGGTCCGCCATTGCCTTGCGTTTGGCACGCTTGATCAATTCGAACTTGTAGATTTCGTTTCCCTTGCCGTAATTGGCTCCACCGATGCGAGTTGCAAAACGGTCTTGAAACCATGGATCAGCTGGAGTGCAATCAGAGGGAGTTGTATTGGTGGCCATAGTTTTGAAAATTCCGCGGCAATTGAGAGAAACGATGTCGAACGACGAACTGGGAGTATAAATCTCTTTTGCCATCGTCCGAGATGGTTCAAAAGAACTCCCGGTTTCAGACCCTTTTTTGTGAAAGAGAATTCTGTATGGCAATACATGGTGCGCGAGTGGTGGTCACCGACTGTCCCTTTCCATCGCTTGAAATCGAACGAGAGTTGCTCGAACCACATGGTGTGAGCGTGGAATTCATCGGTTCAAGCGACCCTGCGGCGCTCGCGAATGGCGTGAAGGGCGCCGATGTAATTCTCACAAACTGGGCGCCGGTAAACGCGACCGTGATTGAGTCTGCGGGAAGCCAACTCAAACTTGTAGGGCGACTCGGTACAGGACTCGATAATATTGATCTGCAGACGGCGCGTCGATTGGGAGTGATGGTCACGAACGTGCCAGACTACTGCACGCCGGAGGTCGCAGAACAAACCTTTGCTCTCTTGCTCGGCGTAGTGCGTAAGGTCGCACGATTCCATCTTGAAACAAAGCAGGGACGATACGACCTCGTTGGATCGCTTCCCTTAGGACGGCTTGCTGGTCGAACGCTCGGCATCATCGGGTTTGGCAAGATCGGTCGACGAGTTGCATCAATCGCGAGGGCATTCGACATGCGCGTGGTTGTAACGGTGCGAAGCACTGTGAAGGATGTTCCTGACGGCATCACGGTTCTTTCGCTGGCCGATCTCGTAGCGACTTCTGACATCGTCACGCTCCACCTTCCACTGTCGCCCGAGTCGCAGCACATGATCAACGATTCCCTGCTTTCACAATTTCGTCGAGGCAGCGTGATCATCAATACCGCTCGCGGCGGACTCATCGATAACGACGCTCTCACGCGAGCACTCGATGCAGGTATTCTCTCCGGTGCTGGCCTCGACGTGCAGACCCCAGAACCACCCCCGCTCGACCAACGGCCTTGGAATGATCCACGAGTTGTGGTGAGTCCTCATGCTGCATTTCTTTCAACCGATTCTCTTGACTTGATGCGCCGTATCGTTGTGCGTCAAACGCTTGCAGTGCTTGCAGACCAACGGCCGGATCATGTTGTCGTCGGCTAGCCTGACAACTTCGAAAGATACAGTTTCTCATTCGCGCACTGATCTGCGTTCACTTTTTCGTGCCGTGGTAGGGTGTGTCTCTTCGTAGCAACCAGTTTTTAAAAAACTGCAATGTTTGATTCTCTTCATCTCATGAAATGGGTTTGTATGAACCGTCGCACCCGTTTTTCCATTCATGTGTTCCACCTGATCGTGCAGGGTGTTGCAGCCTTTTGTTCGTGCCACTCCTGCTGTGGGCAGATGGTCGACCCGGAGTCCCCCGGCATCGAGAAAACGCAACTCGCTGAAAAAGCTGTCGTACACGATCAATCATTCGGTGTAGATCTCGTCGCAAGTCGTATCTATGTGCTGGTTGGAAAGACGGGACTGGGCCACGACCATGCTGTTGTCGGCCACTTACGATCGGGAAACCTCATCCTCGGCGTCGCTGACAATGCTGGCGCACTGACGTTCGACATGGCCACCTTTCGCGCCGACGGCGACAACGCCAGACAATTCCTTCAACTTTCCGGAAAAACTGACGCGGGCACTCAACAGCAAGTAACCGCCAACATGCTCGGAGAAGATGTGCTCGACGTTGCGCAGCACCCCACGGCACTCTTTTCCGTTCGTTCATCGCTTCTGGATGCAGTGCAAAAACCGAGCGGCCCACCAGCGTATTCTCTCCGCGGCCACTTCACTCTGCGCGGCGTCACGCGGCCTTTGACACTGCGAGTGGAAACGGAATCCGACGCACGAATTTTGCGGTTGCGCGGTGATTTTCGGATTCGTCAGACTGATTTTAAAATCAAACCGTATACAAAATTTGGAGGAGTTGTCGGAGTGGCCGACGAACTACGAATCTGGGGAGATCTCGTACTGATACTCGGCATGCAGCAGAAGCCTGAGCTCGGTGACACCAAATGATTTCTCACCCATTGGTATCAAAGACCGCAATTCGCAACCACTATGACCTTGCAACTTTTTTCTATCGCTTATTCTGGGGCCCGCACATTCATCACGGACTCTGGACGGCCGACGAATCTCCCCGCGTAGCCCAACAACAACTCATTGATGCGTTGGCATTCTCTGCCCACGTTACTTCGGGCGACCGTGTTCTTGACGTGGGCTGCGGTATGGGAGGCTCGTCGATTCACCTTGCAAAGCGATTTGGATGCTGTGTGACTGGGATCACGCTCAGTGGAGTTCAGCAGCGTTGGGCATCGAGAGCCTCTCGCTGGCAAGGATGCGCAGATTCGATCAAAATTCTTTGTGAAGATGTTGAATCGATCACCCTTGCTCCATCGTCTTACGACGTCATCTGGAGCATCGAATGCACTGAACATCTTTTCGACAAAGCAGCTTTTTTTCGAAATGCTGCGTCGTGGGTTCGTCCAGGAGGGCGTGTTGCGATTTGCGCATGGCTCGCGGCACATGATGCCGACATTCCTGAAAAACGATCTCGCGTTGAGGCAATCTGCGAGGGATTTCTTTGTCCATCCTTGGGCAGCTTCGAGGATTACCGTTCGTGGCTACATGATGCAGGACTGCGTGTGGAAGTCGAGTACGACTGGACTGAGCACGTTGAGCGAACGTGGGAGATTTGTGCAGCTCGCACCGACAGGCCGTGGATCAAATGGCTTGCAACAAAGCTTGATCCTGCCCAACGACTTTTTCTGGATCGGTTTCCATCACTCTTGGCCGCATACCGCACGGGAGCGATGCGATATGGCTGCATCGTGGCAAGACGACCACTTCACAAATCTGATTCGATTTATCATTGAGCACCACCGTGGTTCGCACGGATATTCACCACGTTGATGAGGCAAGGATGCGAAGATCGATCGGCATTGCATTCGGAGTCTGGACACACATTCTTTTCGGTTTTACTGTTTGGCATCTGATCTGGTTTCTCCGTGGACACGCGCCAAGTTCTTCAGACGCTGTACCGATTGATTCAGAGACCTATTTCCTCGCGTCCCTCGCGATCGACGGAATACTTGCTCTTATTTTTGCTCTTCCGCACAGTGTGCTCCTTGCACCCGGCGTACGAAAAGCGGTGACTCACGCATTGGTGCCAGGCCCGTTCTATGGATGCTTTTTTTGCACCATGACCTGTCTGGCTCTTCTTTTTACTATTTTTTCCTGGCAGAAATCCGACGTGATCGTCTGGGAGTGGGTCTCTCCGTTAGACACTTGTATCACCGTGCTCTTTGTCGCCTCCTGGGCAGCACTGCTCTACAGTCTTCATCTCAGCGGATTGGGCTATCAAACCGGATGGACTCCTTGGTGGCGATGGGTACGAAAGCTTCCGCCTGCGAACCGTCAGTTCGCACCTCGCGGCGCCTACCTTTTTTTACGGCATCCGGTCTATTTGAGTTTCCTTGGATTGATCTGGTTTACGCCGATCGTCACGCTCGACAGACTTGTTCTTATTGTGGTTTGGAGTGGTTACATCTTTCTTGGAAGCGTGCTGAAGGATCGACGACTGCTTTTCTTTCTCGGGGATCGTTATCGTTCTTACCAAGCACGCGTGCCCGGTTATCCGGGCATGCCGATTGGACCTTTGGCGCGAGTTCCCTTGGCGACGGGCGACGAATGAATCATGAGTCTAGCGCCGATCCCCTCTCAGAAATCCACCGCAGGCTTTTCGACTCCATGGATCGTCAGTCTGGTGACCATTGTCCTCATGACCCTTTCGGCCCCATGGATTGCCACAGCCGCGATGCGTGTGCTTGCCGTTGATTCGACCACTCCGCTTGAGTGGGTTCCTCCATCATTTCCGCAGCGTCTTGACTACGAGCGATTCTCCCGCGATTTCGAAAGTGGAGATGTCATCATTGCCACGTGGCCTGAGTGCGTGATTGACAATCCGAAAATTGACCAGTGTGCCTTTGCCTTACAGTCAGCAACAACCGCTCGAACGGCAGATGGAAAGCCTTGGTTTTCTTCGGTTGCGACCGGATCAATCGCACTTCAACGACTCACGGAACCTCCCCTGTCTCTCGATCGCACAGTCGCCATCGATCGACTCACGGGAGTCATTATCGGGCCCGACAAAAAAACGACGTGTCTGATTGTTGGATTCACAGCAGCAGGGCTTGGCGATCGAATGAAGGCGGTCAGTTTTGTTCGTAGCGCTCTCATTGATATTGCAGGAGCACCGACAAAGACTTTGCAGATGGCCGGTCCGGTCATCGACAACGTCTCGGTTGATCTCGCCAGCACTGAATCTCTCAACACTTTTGCACTTCCAGCAGGTGCTGTGATTCTTCTTCTGTCGTGGTGGTCGCTGCGTTCTCTTTTTCATGCAACTATGATTTTCTTGGTATCGCTTTATTGCGTCGGCGTATCCTTCGCGCTGTTGTATGTTTGTGGTGATCGGATGAATCCGGTTCTCATCGTGCTACCGCTTCTGGTACTCATGCTGGGTGTTTCAGGTGGCATTCATCTGGTGAACTACCTCGTGGATGCATACGACCCCTTGCGGCCTGCGGGCACGGTGCGACGTGCGATGGTCCTTGGCTGGCTTCCCTGTAGCCTCTCGGCCGGCACTACAGCGATCGGCCTAGCGTCACTTGTGATCAGCGAGCTTGAACCAATTCGCGTATTTGGTTTCCATGCTGCGGCGGGCGTACTCGCCGAACTGGTGCTCTTGTTTCTCGTTGTTCCAGGACTCTTTGAACGCTGGCCCATTCATGCCGTGATTGCGCAGCAGAAATCCCTCGGATCGTCTCTCTTTGCGGCGCTGGTGATTCGACACAACAAACTCATTGTGATCGCGTCTTTTTTTCTCATGGCGATCACCGGACTCGGGGTTGGTGGAATTCGCACTTCGGTGCGGATTGACACTCTTTTTTCTACCAACAGTCCGATCATGAGGGCCTATCGAACGCTCGAGGAAACCGTCGCGCCACTCGTCCCTATCGAAATCATTGTGCGATTCAGTCGCGATTCGGATTTGCGACCTATCCAACGAGTAGATCTTATTCGTGCAATCGAAACTCGTCTTATTGCCAGTGACGCTGTCAGCGGCGTCGTGTCGGCGACTACTTTTCTTCCAGATCTTCCCCAATCAAATGGCACGAGGACCACAGCACTCAAAGCGATCATGGCACGAAAGCTTGAGCAGAGCATGTTATCGCTTACGGATATCAAATACGTTCGCGAGTATGACGATGCACAACTCTGGCGTATTACGGCAAGAATCTCTGCACTGAGAGATGTCGATTACGGATTTTTCCTTGATTCTGTTCGAA
>Ga0209086_10001973_pt1 | contig 16335 bp, 11 predicted proteins | sample M_130207_XF_Meta_FD_187312 | JGI IMG/M metagenome (GOLD analysis project Ga0209086, IMG submission 187312) | Freshwater microbial communities from Lake Montjoie, Canada to study carbon cycling - M_130207_XF_MetaG (SPAdes) (version 2) | ecosystem: Environmental > Aquatic > Freshwater > Lake... | reverse complement strand
ATCGGCTGATACCAAGAATTCCAAGTGTTCTCGCCAGCCCAATCACGAGATTTCGTTGTGGCAAGAAACACTTCAAGAGTGCAACTATGACTGAGATACAAATTGACAGCATCTTGCTCGTTGCGTTCGAGCATTTCAAGGCTGACTGCGGCCTTGGTATGCGCGGCAAGAAACGTATTCACAAGAGCGTGTTCGACTCGATGAGCAGATGCATCGTCATGAGTCTCGCCGACGAAGACTGCGTTTGCATTTGCGACTCGTTTGAGAACCTCGTCCCATCCGATGGGCGTGCGTGTATTGCCATCAAAAGCAGCAAGCGATTCTGGATTTGGTGCTTGCGCAATCTCGACGGCGGGATCGATTCGCTTCGAATTCGTACAGGCGGATAGTGAAAATCCACTCACCAGTGTGGCGATACAGAAAAGAACCAGACGATTCTCCGAAAAGCAAGAAGTTTGATTTGGATTATTCAATGCAAGGTATAGCCTATGAGACATGGTGTACTTATTGTTGCCATTGTTCTTCGCACTTGCCTCTAGTGGCGTCGTCGACATTGAACCCGCCACGCTTGAACGCGAGAGGCCTGTCCGCAAAGCCTCCGACAGCGTTGTTCGAGTCCGCTTGAACTCGCTTCGTGATGTGCGAACAATGGAATCTCTTTCGGGTGACATGTGGTCTCACGGCATCTACGGTGGGGAGGCGGATTATCAAGTCTCGCCCGAGCAACTTGCTGCGCTCACTCGAACCAAACTTGAGTATTGCGTGATGATTGAAAATCTTGATGACCTTGTGCAAGCCGAGGCGAAGCGTCTCGCAGCACCCCCAGCAGAAGGCGGCGTTGCCGACGATGCGTGGTTCAGCGATTTCAAAGATCTTGCTGCGATCAATGCTCGACTCTACGCGCTCAAAGATGCTCGACCAGATATCGCATCGATTGTCGTGGTCGGAACCTCGCTCGAAGGTCGACCAATTCTTGGCCTTCGAATCAGCGCGGCTCCCGCCGGAACTTCCGTGCCTGGAATTGTTTTTAATGCCACTCAACATGCACGCGAGTGGGGCGCGGCAATGACGGGAATGTTTCTCGCAGATCGATTGGTCGAGAGTGCGGACACCGATCCTCGTGTGCATGCACTTCTCAGTCGCGCTGAAATTTTCCTGATACCAGTTGTCAATCCAGATGGATATTTTTTCACGTGGAGTGACAGCGCGAATCGACTTTGGCGCAAGAATCGCCGCAACAACGGCGACGGAACTTTCGGCGTCGACAACAATAGAAACTGGGGATATGAGTGGGGAGGAGCAGGTGCAAGCACACAAACATCCAGCGAGACTTACCGCGGCACTGGTCCATTTTCCGAACCAGAAACAGCGGCAATGCGCGACTTTTTCAATGCGCGACCAAATATTGTTTCGAACATTGACTTTCATTCCTACAGCCAGCTCGTTCTTTCTCCTTGGGCCTACACAGTCGCGCCCTCGGTCGATGCAGCGCTCGTCCAATCTATTGGCGACGCAATGAAGAACGCAATCTTTGCTGAAACTGGCGCAGCGTTTATCGCGGGACCAGTCGGATCAACGCTTTATCTTGCAAGCGGCGGATCGGTCGATTGGGTGTATGGCGCACGCGGCGCACTCGCATGGACTATCGAAGTACGCGACAAGGGGACATATGGTTTCGTCATGCCTCCTGCAGAAATTCTTCCTTGTGCGCGCGAATGTTTCGCTGCTGCGTTGACTATGGCAGAAGCGACTGCGCAGGCTGTCATCTTGACTCTTCCAAGTGTTGCGCCGACGAGACTTGTTTCAAATCAAGCAACGCCAATTGCTGTGCTCATTCGACAAATTGTTCCAGGCGCGATTGTTGATCGCAGACTTTTCTCTCGCATCAACGCTGGTTCTTGGCAGTCGACTCCGCTGGTTTTCGTTTCAGGCGATGTGTATAACGGATTGATTCCTGCAGCATCGTGCGGCGCTGTTGTGGATTTTTATATCGAAGTCACTTTGACAAGTGGATCCCCTGTGAGATATCCGACGAGTGCGCCCAACACATTCCTCAGCGCGACGGTATCGAGCGAAATCATTCTGAGCGAGTATGACTTTGAAGTTGCCAATTCTGGCTGGATCTATGGAGTTGTTGGAGACACGGCGACTGGAGGGGCATGGATTCGTGGCGATCCGATTGCAACAACCGCACAATCAGAAGATGATCACACTCCTGGAACTGCAACTCAGTGCGCATTCACCGGTCAGGGAATCGCCGGCGGCGCTGCAGGAAACGCAGATGTAGACAACGGAATCACCACGCTTCAGTCGCCAATACTTGGCACGATGGTTCCAGGAGCGCATTTGCGATATTGGTTCTGGTACACAAATAATTTAGGCGGATCGCCAAACCTCGACGAATTCGTTGTGCAAGTTTCTGGCGACGGAATCGTGTGGACAACGGCAACAACCGTTCAGTCCAGCGCAACACTTTGGCGCGAGGCAGATATCACGCTCAATGGACTTCTTGCGGTTGGTTCTGCAATTCGCGTTCGATTCATTGCGCAGGATCTTGGCGCAGGATCGCTTGTCGAGGCAGCGATTGATGATGTCAAGATCGTGAATATCGGATGCTCGTCAGTGATTGGCGACATCAATGGTGACGGACTTGTCAACGGCTTTGACCTCGCGACCCTTCTCTCCCAGTGGGGCGGTCCAGGCAGCGGAGATTTGAATGGCGACCAGATTGTCGGCGGAGCAGATTTAGCATTTCTTCTCAGCAATTGGGGTTGATTTCTTCCAGTTGATTCTCGCCACCGTAGACTTGGATGATGGCGCTTCAGGCCGCGATTATTCTTTCTGATACTGGTCCCGTGGCGAAACGCCTCGTGGGATTTGAACATCGTCCTCAACAACTTGAAATGGCAGCGGCGATCGATACGTGCCTTGATCGCAAGGGACGATTGCTGGTCGAAGCTGGCACCGGCGTTGGAAAAAGTTTTGCATATCTCGTTCCCGCGATTCGAAGAGTGGTCGATCACCAAGAGCGTGTCATCATCTGCACGAACACGATTGCGCTGCAGGAACAATTGGTCGAGAAAGATATTCCGCTGCTCAACGCTGTCATTCCAGAGGAATTCAGCACGGTGCTGGTGAAAGGTCGCGGGAATTATGTTTCGCTGCGCCGACTGAAACTTGCAAGCGCTCGGCAAGATCGCCTCTTCGGGGGCGAAGAAGATCGCCATGCCTTGCAGGGTCTTGAAGATTGGGCGTATGAAACACGCGATGGCACAACGACATCACTTCCTGTCATGCCCGCGCACAATGTGTGGGAGCAAGTGCAGTCCGATGCGGGAAATTGCATGGGCCGCAAATGTCCGACATACGAAAAATGTTTTTATCAAGCGGCGCGGCGACGCATGGAAGGCGGCGATTTGCTGGTGTGCAATCACTCGCTTTTTTTCAGCGACTTAGCGATGCGTGCTGCTGGAGGCCGTGGTTTCTTGCCGCCATATCACCATGTAATTCTTGATGAGGCGCATTCTCTCGAAGAGGTCGCTGCCGATCACTTTGGTGCTCGACTGAGCGAAGGCGCAGTCTTGCACTTGCTGCGAACTCTTTGGAATCCCGCAAACAATCGAGGCGCAATCAATGATGTCCCGATGAAAGATGGTGGCGATGAGACGCTCGAATCTGCGCTGCGTCAGATTGATATTTGTCGTCGTGTGTCGGAGGGTTTCTTTGGCGATCTTTGGCATTGGCGCGAATCGCAAGGGGGCGAAGGAGAGTTTCGGATTCGATCTGCGAATGTCGTTACAGATTCGCTCAGCGGACCACTCAAAAGTCTTGGAGTGCTTTTGCAATTAGTTCGCGAACGAGCTGCTGATGAAGCAGATTCATACGAGATCAATTCGTATGCACAGCGGGCTACGGCGCTTGCCTTCGCTTGTGAATCTCTTTTGGCGCAGACCATGCCCGGGTGCGTGTACTGGATGAATTCTTCTGCACGTCGCAGAGGTCCTTCGGCTGGTCGTCCAGAGATCACCATCGCCGCTGCTGCAGTTGATGTTGGACCGCTGCTGGCGAAGCACCTGTTCAGTCAAGATGTCTCTGTTGTGCTGACATCTGGAACGCTTGCGACCAGTCATGGCAACTGCGCGCTGACTGCGGCAAGTTTGGGAATCACTGATCCACAGATTCTCATCTTGGGAAGTCCATTTGATTACGCGAGGCAAGTGTGTGTTCACGTCGAGCCTCAGATTCCAGATCCACGCGATGATGGTCATATGCTCGTGCTTGCAGAGCGTGTCTTGCACCACATCGAAGAGACGGACGGTGGTGCGTTTGTGTTATGCACGAGTTTCCGTTCGCTCAACGCGCTCGTCGAAGCGACCATGCCTCGACTTCTGAAACTTAGTTTTCCAGTGCACGCGCAGGGTGCGGGAGTGTCAAACAACCTTCTTTTGAAGCGATTTCGAGAGGATGAGCGCAGCGTGCTCTTTGGCGTCGCAAGTTTCTGGCAGGGGATTGATGTGCGAGGTCGCGCGCTGCGCAATGTGATTATCACTCGCTTGCCATTTGAAGTTCCCGATGCGCCGCTTGTTCAAGCACGCCATGAAGCAATCAGAGCGCGTGGAGGAAATCCATTCAAGGACGACACTCTGCCACGAGCAATCATTCGATTCCGTCAGGGATTCGGTCGACTCGTGCGCAGTGCGACGGACACGGGTCGAGTGGTTGTGCTTGATTCTCGGATCATGACTAAAAATTATGGACGAATGTTTTTGGATGCGCTGCCCGAGGGAGTGCGCATTGAAGTATTCGGTGCGGATGAATATTCGGCGTGATTTGTCAGGCTTGCGGGCCGACAGGATGAGTTGATTTTTCGTGTTTGAAAACGTCGATCGCTTCTGCACTTGTTTGAAAAATTCGTAGAAACGGATGGAGTTCGAAAAATCGCGAATTGTCAAGCGCGACCTTCGTGTCTGGCTGAACCGCTGTGAGTGCAACGGAGAGATCGCTAATGTGAAGTCGGTCGACTGCTTCTCGCAATCGCAGGATTCCAGTCGAGTCGATGAATGGAACATCGGCAAGATCAATCACAGCTGCGAGTCCATCCTTCCAAGGCTGAATAACTTCGAGCGAACGCTGCGCTGATCCAAAGAAGAGAGGCCCATGAATGCAGAAGCGTTCGATGCCTCGCGGGAGTTTATTTTTTTCATCGACTTCATCACTGGACACGAAATCGACAGTCGATACCGAACTCATCCGCTGCATGAAGAAGACGGATGCGAGCAAAACTCCAGCAGCAATCGCAACGACCATGTTGAAGGCGACAGTCAATGCGCAGCACAGAATCAGCAACGCGCGATCCCCTCGCTGTGCACCACGAATGAATTGGATAGATGCTTGGAAATCACACATATTCCATCCGACCCAGATCAACAGACCAGCAAGACTTGCCATTGGTAAGAAGTTGATGATTGGTGCGAGTGTCATCATGACGAGCAATAAGAAAACGCAGTGACTCAGCGATGCAAGTGGCGTTCGTCCACCTGCGCGAATGTTGGGTGCGGTTCGAACAATGGCGCCACTTGTGCAGAATCCGCCAAAGAAAGGCGTAATGAGATTCGCCACACCAAATCCAAGGAGTTCGCCATTGGAATTGTGTCGTGTCTGCGTCGTTCGGTCAGCAATAACCGCAGTGATGAGCGTTTCAATCGCAACGAGCAGTGCGATTGAAATCGAAGTTTTGATCAACGTATGAACAGTCGAAAAACTCCAATCGAGTTGCGATGTGCCAATGCCACTCATCCAAGGCAAGATGAACTGTGGCAAATCCTGCGGCAATCCATAGACCACCGCTCCATTGATGGTTGATTTGAAATGCGATCCAATCGTGATTGGTTGCCAAGAGGAATAGAAGTGCCCAATGAGAATGCTTGCGCCTGTAACAATCGGAAGGACCACAAGCGACTTGGGAAACCAATGACGAATTCTTGGAATACAGAACAGCAAGATCAATGTCAGCGCTCCAACACTGGTGTCAGTAGGCTCAAGAGCCGTGATTTTGATAGTGCACTGATAAAAAGATTCAAGATAGTCAGGTTGTGGAATCAGTTTCAATCCCAGAAAATTTGCTGTCTGATGCATCATGATCGATATCCCAAGACCCATCGTGAATCCTGCGATGACTGGATAGGGGATAAAGGAAATGAAGCGACCGAATCGCAGGAACGCAAAGAGAATCAAGAACACGCCTGCACCGAGTGATGCCACCAAGATTCCTGAAGGTCCAAATTCAGCAACGACTGGAGCAAGAAGAATCACGAATGCTGCGGCGGTGCCGCCGACTTGAAATCTGCATCCACCAAAGATCGCTGCGACTGCTCCGCCGACGATGCTGGTGTACAGCCCATATTGCGGCGGCAATCCCATCGCAACTGCTTGGCTGAGCGAGAGGGGAAGCGTGATGATTCCAACCACGATTCCTGCCAGAATGTCGCGTAGCACGGTCCGCTTGGTGATTCCTTCGCGCAGCGAATCTCGGATTGCGGTGAAGAAGAGGGGGCTTGATTGCGAGGTCATGTTTGGATTTTCAATTCGGTGGAACGGTGATTTGAGTGGGGCGATTGACGGGGCGAAGTCTAATACAGTTTGCAAGCAAGCCAACTTGTGCGGCAGGCATTCGAGCCACCGCTTTGATCGACAGAATCCAGCAGCAAAGTGCGCAGCCGTGAAAAGTCCTCTCGGGGCTCAGACAGTCCTCGGCGACCGACACGATCCGTGCATTCGACACTCTTCTGCAAACGCAGTCGGCCGCCTGCGGAACTCGCCCGAGAGAACTTTCCAACGGCTGGGACGGTTGCAGATGTACGGCGGATCGAGCACGATTTCTTATGCATCTACTTTTTCGTTATAGCCCTGTTTACGGGCAAATTTGATTCGAAATTGAGCCATCTTTGCCCGTAAACAGGGGGTACGCATTTCGCAGGACGATTTCTGCCCGTAAACCCTGCCCGTTAACGCTGTCCGTCAACCTTACCTGTCAATCTCAATGAATAAATCTGTTTTATAAATAGCACTGGCCTTGGATCAACAATCGCATCGCCTCATTTGCGAAGCCGGTCACGATCTGGCGAATGCGCTCATTGCTGCGGCGCGTCTCGCTCACCCCCGCAAGAACTTCAAGTTCGGATACGCCTGCCCCAGCACTTTGCTTGAAAGTTTGTTGGACGGCGCGCTCATCCACTGATCCAAAATGGTCGCATACACACTGCGGAAATCCGTTGTGAATTTCAGATCGCCATTATCAAGATCGGTCATCGATGGATGCGTTCCATGCACGCCGCCTTTGACTCCCGTCCCGATGACAAACATTGGCGCCGCCGTTCCGTGATCGGTTCCGCCCGAGGCGTTCTGCTTCACGCGGCGCCCAAATTCGCTGAACACCATCGTGACAACATTTGCGTCATTTCCCTGTGCTTTGAGGTCATTTTGGAATGCAAGTATCGCATCTCCAACCTCGCGCATCAGATTTCCGTGGCTGCCAGCTTGTCCGCCGTGGGTATCAAATCCAGCAATCGAAACGTAATACACGCGCGTCTTCATCTGATCGCGAATCATTGCGCCAACGGACCGCAACTGCGTCGCCAATTTCGTATTGGGATATGCAACGAGCGGTGTTTTCGCCATCGCACCTCGGATGCGATCGCTTGAAAGTTGGGCATCAAGTGCGGTTCGCATCAAGAATGCAGTTTGCGATCCAGGTGTGACTCCTTCGAGCGCGCCAGCTCGATTGATCGCTTCATAAGGATCCGCCATGTCACTTGGCAAGTCTTTGCCCATCCATTGAAAGAGCTTTGCATTCTCAAATGAAACTGGCTTGCTGACGGATCCAATCATTGCAAGTGGCGCAGTTCGCCCGATCGCAATCTCTGCATCCGCTTGCGGTGATCCATTGCACGAGCAGTCCACATAGCGTCCGATCCAACCATCGCCACGGCCTTTGGATGATCCCGTGTGCCAAATATCCATCGAAGCAAAGTGCGAACGGTTTGGATTGGGATATCCAACACCTTGGATCACAGCCAAGCGATCTGAGTCAAAAAGTTCTTTAAAACCAGTCAAATTTGGATGCAATCCAATGCCGATCTTTTTATCAAGTTCGATGGCTCCATTGTTTTTCCCAGGCGCCACGATTCCCAACTGTGGACGCGAGCGGTAATAGTCATCGCTGCCATAAGGGATGACTGTGTTCAGTCCGTCATTCCCACCGCCCAATTGAACCACCACAAGAATCTTATCTTCGGGAACTCCAGCATGGCTTGTGACTCGACCGTCGACAGGAAGAATGCCAAGCGCAGAGTGCTGCAAGAACCATGGGATGGAGGCAACCATCGAAGCAAGCGTGACGCCTTGTTGCAAGAAGATTCGTCGAGAGAATGGTTTGGTTGGTTCCATAGTTTGCTTTCAGTTTGGTCAGCAGAGTTGATACTCGGGCATCGCAGTCACGAGACAGAGCGCAGCGACAAGTCGTTCGCCCTTCAATGGTCCGTTGAGAGTTTGCACATACTTCTTGAATTGGGCGCGTCGTTCTGTTGAAGCATTGATCGACAACACAATATCCATCAGCGCATCGGCTTCTTTCGAAGCATCGCCATTTGTTCGACTTGAGATCGCTGCCTCAAGTAAATCAGTGTTCCAATGCGCCAAACTTTCATCCCAGTCAAATGCATCTGGGCGCTTGCCGGTAATCAAATAGACTGCAAGATTCTGCCGAACAAAGAAGGTGCTTGTATTGATCCACGTTTGGCCGCACTCCCAGCCTTTCACGTTTGGAGGCATGAAAAGACTCTGCCCCATCAAGTCCGTTGCGGAGTTGAGAGTCGACAAATCGCGCGGCGGAACTCCCAGCTCACGAATTGTTTGAACTGTCAATTGCACGGGGCTCTTGATCGTCGCGCCCCTATTCGCAGCGTCATAAAAATGCTGACTTCGAAAGAGCATTCGCAGCACGGGTTTCATTTCGTATTGCTTCTTGCGCAGTTCTTCGGCCAACGCCTTGGTGACCGTAGCAACCTTTGCATCTGGCATTCCAGGTCCGTCATTGATAAAGAACCGATAGAGTTTTCGGCAGAGAAATTCCGACGACTCCTTTCGCGACAAAATGATCCGCGCGAAATCATCACCATCCCATTCGCCTTTCTGACCCAAGATGGTTTTGGATTCGCCGTCGTGCTGACCTGCGTTGAACTTGAAGGCATCATCTTCAAATGTGTATCCAGTCAGCGCGCGCGCGCCTTCCTTGATGTCATTTTCGGTGTAGGCATTCCCTTCGCCAAGCACAAAAAGCTCCATCAATTCGCGCGCAAGATTTTCATTCGGTCGTCCCTTGCGACTCTCGTCATTGTCGAGATATTTCAGCATCGCAGGATCGCGCAGAATGCGCATGACCAGCTGCGAAAAATTGCCAACAGCGTTCGTTCGAAAAAGTTGGTTCTGCAGAAACATGTGATAACTGTCTTCGATTGTGCGATACCCAGTCGCAAAGTGTCCATGCCAAAACAGCGTCATCTTCTCCTCAAATGGACGACCCGTTTCGATCATGCGGCGTAGCCACCACTTCTGCACTTCCTGCGCCTGCTTGCGGTCGAGTCCATCGCGTTCGTTTCTCAATTTCTGAATCTGAGCAAGCGCATTTTCATCATTGGACTTGCGTGCCTGTTGCACCATCGATCTTTCTTCATCGTTGAGCGGCCTTCGAATGTCACGGTCAAATTGTGTATCGCTGATCGCCTCCGCTGGGAGAGAGTCATAATTGAGCAAGTAATCCACCGCACCATCAGGCCCCATCGCGACGAGTGCGTCGACTTGTGCGCTTGTCCCACCAAAGCCAGCTCGATTGAGCAGATGCCGCGCAGTGGTTGCATTCCACTGAGACTTGCTGATTGGACTCATCGAAAGATTCGTCATGGGTTTGCTCGAGGCTTCAACATCCCTTTGTCTAAATATGCAATAAGTAGGACAAAGATCAATCCAATTGGTACGAAAAGCATATCGGTGCGGTTCTGCATAAACCCGAGTTCATAAAACGGCAAGCAGGCTGCGATGGCAAGCCAACCAAGCCAGTCGGGGATTTTTCGCAGGCGAAAGAGCAGAAAGAATGGGAAAACAAGCCCATAAAGCACCAACATCCTCAAATATGTTGCTTCGCCGCCGCCTAGAAAATCACCGAGGATGTCACCAGCGGCGAACCGTGTCATCCAACCCAGTGCAAGCCCCAACAGCACCACCCAAATTCCCGCAAGTCGCCAGTACGGTCGAACTTCCCTCGCATGCGCTCCAATTGTGAAGCAAAGTTGAATTGCCCAAAGCGAGAGGAGAGCGAAAGTGATCATGGGTCCATTTGCTTTCAAGTCCCAAAATGATGCCACTCCAAAGAGTGTTGATCCAAAGACAATTCCAAAGACCAGAAATGCATGTCGACTCGGCGACTTTTCAAGTGCGCGGTGAAAGGTCAAATCCAAATAGGGGCAGGCTATAAATCCAAGTGCGATCACAGGAATGAGCCCAAGCAATGATTCAGGTGGATTGGTACCGCTCTCTGGCAACTGTATTGTCGATTGCGCACCATCTCCAGTGAAAAAGTTCCAACCAATACACACTGAGCTTGCAGCGGTGACGATCACAGCAAGTCGAACCCATCCGCGATCGCCAAACGATCCTGCGAGCAAAATTGCAACCACAACAACTCCAAATGCAATCGGTGGAGCGAGCATCCATCCTGCGAAGAATGCTTGATATGCCATCGTTGCGAGTGAAAACCAAAGACAGACTCCCGCGCATCTTTCGCGCACAAATTTTTGACGCTCGGGGGTCAATACATATCCAAATGCCGCGCATCCGATCACATTTGGAATCAGAAATGCTAAAAATCCTGGCCATCCAAATTGTCCAAGCAGTACGAATGGCAAAAACATTCCAATGCACCAAGTCCAACTTGCGGCGCAGAAGATTCCCCAGCCGATGGTGGGAAGTGCGCGATTAGTCATCGTCGCGCTGAATGCTTGGCGGGCCTTTTCCCGCTTTCTTTTCCCAAGTCCCATTGCCAGCGCGTTCGTATTTTGTGAATCCTAAACGGTCGAGATTTTTATTCGAGAGTCGTTGGCTATCGCTCCCGAATTGAATTTGACTCGCAACCGGTACGCGCCGAACGGGCAGGCCGCTCTCTGGATGCGCAATCAACGCATCCTCGGACATAGTTTGAAAAACTTCGAAGTGCTCTCCGTCGTTGCCATCGGGAAGCACAACGCAGTAAAGGTAAGTCGGCATGATCAATTGATTGTATGAACAAGCGTGCGTACGAGGTCGCGCGCACGCACGATGTCCTCGTCACGGCATGCACCAGATTCGCGCTCGATAATCAAATCGATTCCTTCGCCACCAATTTGAATGCGGCTCACACTTGCGAGAAAAGAAGGCCACGGCACACTCCCTGTGCCAACAGGAACTTCCGTTCCCCACGTTCCTGGGTTCTTAGTCGCAATTGCATCCTTGATGTGAACTTGCCGCAGCCACGGCGCGAGCAATTCGATCGCTTCAAGCGGATCGCCCATGCCATACAGAATCATGTTCGCAGGATCGAAATTCACTCCCACTGAAGGGCGATCAAGTTCGTGCAGTGCATGTGCCAAAGTCGTAGCGCTCTCTTGTCCTGTTTCAAGAGCGATGCCAATGCCGCGTTGACCAAAGATGTCCGCAATCGTGCGCAGTCGATCAAGCATCGTCCGTCGAGTTGGATCGTTCGTTTCGTGCGGCAGAAATCCACCGTGCAAAGTGACGAGATGAATGCCAGTTTGCTCCGCGAGATCTGCAACTCGAAATGCGCGATCAAGATTTTCGCCCCACTTGATATCGCTTCGAACGCCGCCAGTTTGTGCGATTGATTGGAGCGTGGAATAATCTTCGCCGGCCATCGCAAGCATGCCACTGATAACTTCGACTCCCTCGCCACGCAGAATGTCGATTGCGCCTCGCCACGCTGGCTGATCGATGCATGGGGTCAGCGCAAGTTGAACTCGCGGAATGCCCAAACTTATAACTCTTTGCGCCAAATCCATGGCATCCAAAGGTCGCAAACTCCAAGAACAAATACCCAATTTCGCCATAGAAAGGTTCTCGCAAGGGTCGATGCTATCATCATCATTCAACGAGACTTGCCAGTGACGACCATCAAATCCGAGCATCCTCCTCTGACACTTGCCGAACGATTCGAGGCATATGTGTCTCGTCTTTCAACGCGCAACAATTTCTGGCATCGAGTCTGTTCTCTCATTTGGTTGCCGTATGCATTCCGTTCTGGCATCTCGATGAAGAGTCTTGGAACTGATCGATTCGTCGCCATTCTTCCATTTCGTCGCATCAATCGAAATTGGTACAACGCGATGGCGGGTGCCGCGCTTCTGGCAAACAGCGAAGTGGCTGGAGGCATGTATCTTTTCTCTCGTTGTGGCGGTGAGTACATCGTGGTCTGCAAGAAATTGAGTTATAACTTTCTGCGGCCGTGCGTCGGACCTGCAGTCTATCACGTCGTGTGCAACGAAGATCTCACTGAGAAAATTGCGGGAGGTCGAGAATTCAATATCGACATCGAACTCGAAATCCTGCAGCAAGTTCCTGGAATCGGTGCGGGCAAGGAAAAACGTGTTGGTCGATGCGATGCGACATTCCACTGCGCTCCCAAGGCAATGTTGAAGGCACGGCGCCTCGCGCGACGCTGATCAATTCATTTCATGGAGAAGATGGCCGAGTCGAAGATTGCGCATCTTCGCGATCTGCTTGATCGTGCGAATATTGCGTATTACGTAGACGCAGAACCACTGATGGCCGACTCAGAGTATGACCGATTGCTGCGCGAACTCGCTGCGCTGGAAGAAAAATTCCCTGCGCTTGCCGATCCTGCGAGCCCGACCCAACGTGTCGGCGGCAAGCCGATCGCTGGATTCAAACAGATCACACACAGTCGGCCGATGCAATCGATTGACAATACGTATGAAATCGAGACGTTCCGTGATTGGGCTGTGCGGTGCGAAAAAACGCTCGGGCATCCCTCGGGCTTGGTCGCAGATCCCAAGATCGACGGCGTTGCAGTGAGCTTGCGCTACGTTCATGGTGCCCTCGAATTCGCTGTCACTCGCGGCGATGGCGCAGTGGGTGATGATGTGACTGAAAATGTGCGTGCGATTCGCGCTGTGCCTTTGCGACTTTCGCGCACGGGAAATCGATCGCTTGCGCTACCAGATGTACTGGAAGTTCGGGGCGAAATCTATATGCCCAATGCGGAGTTTGATCGAATCAATATCGAACGAGCAGAGCGCAGTGAACCGCTGCTCGCAAATGCGCGAAATGCGACGGCGGGAACGCTGAAGAGCCTTGATCCTGCTGTCGCGGCATCGCGTCGACTCGCCTTCATTGCGCATGGTCGCGGTGAGATCGTCGGCGGTCCTCAGATTGAGAGTCACTGGGATTATCTCGCCGCACTTCGCAATTGGGGAATTCCAGTCAACAATCTTGCGGTCAAGTGCAAGACAGCGGATGAAGCGATCGTCGCAATTAAATCCTTTGCGCAGCAGCGGGGCGGACTCACATTCGGTGTGGATGGAATGGTCGTACGCGTCGACAATTTCGTAGAGCAGGATTTACTCGGCGTCACGGGCAAGAGTCCTCGTTGGATCACCGCCTTTAAGTATCCCGCTCAACGCGAGGTGACCACATTGGTGCATGTCGATTGGCAAGTCGGCAAGGGTGGCACGCTGACTCCGCGTGCCACGATGGAGCCCGTTGTTGTTTCGGGTTCAAAGGTTTCCCATGCAACGCTGCACAACATTGAAGAAATCCGCAGAAAAGACATCCGAATTGGAGATCGAGTTGAGGTTGAAAAAGCGGGAGAAGTTATTCCGCAAGTTGTCGCTCCTGTGCTGAATGCGCGCGTAGGAACCGAACGCCCCATTGAGCCTCCAACCGAGTGTCCTTCATGCGGTGGACCAATCATTCAAGAAGGACCAAAACTTTTCTGTGCAAATACAAATTGTCCTGCTCAATTTCTCGAACGACTGAAGTGGTTTGTGGGTCGCGACCAAATGGCAATCGAAGGTCTCGGCGAGCGATTGATCGAACAACTTGTCGAAGCGAAAATCGTTTCGCACTTTGCGGATCTTTTTCGATTGCCACGTGATGCGATGGCGAAACTCGAATCCGAGAGCATCAATAAATCTGGGAAAGTCGTTCAGCGCCGCATCGGGGAAAAGACCGTCGATGCGATTATCGCAAGCGCCAACGAAGCGCGTGGCCGCGGATTGGCGAGAGTTCTTTCTTCGCTGGGCATTCGACATCTGGGAACGAGCGCAGGAAAGACGCTTGCGCGTAAATATCCAGACTCAGATGCGCTGATGGCTGCCACAACGCAAGACTTGGAAGCGCTTGACGATATTGGAGCGATCACTGCGGCTGCGCTGGCGCGAGATTTTTCAGACCCTGCGATGCGCGAGACTTTTCGGCGACTTGCAGAGTGTGGGGTCGATATGAAAAGCAAGGAATACCGCTTGGTTTCTGCGTGTTCTGCAGTTGCAGATGACTCAGATCCGTTTCGTGGCAAGACGATTGTGTTGACAGGAACACTCGCATCATTTGATCGCCGTGCGCTGACAGAACTGCTTGAACAGCGCGGTGCAAAGATTAGCGGCAGTGTTTCGGCGAAGACGCACATCTTGATTGCAGGCGCGGAAGCAGGTTCGAAGCTTTCACGTGCGCAGGAGTTGGGCGTCGAGGTGTGGGATGAAGTTCGTCTTCGAGCGGCACTCGATTCGTCTTCGCAATCCTGAACTTCACGCAATGATCACTTTGATTGAGCGGGGGTGATAGCGGGGGTGATAGCGGGGGTGATAGCTGGCGTGATAGCTGGCGTGATAGCTGGCGTGATAGCTGGCGTTGCACCAACAGCAGATGTGCCGAGGGCTGTAAAAAGTTCCTGCTGATTATTCCACTGGTGTGTCGCAATCCGTCCTTGCGAATCGATCATCGCACTCCACCAAGTTGTGATATTTTTCTGTTCGCTCTCGATGCCAAACATCATGGACCCAGATTGCATCAGAGGTCCTTGAAGATTTCTCCAAATTCCCGTGACGCTCAAATCAGCAACCGAATCGTTCCCTTTTTCGTCAACGCGAATCAGCTGCCACTGCACAGCAGAAGGTCCGCGACCATTTCCAGTCACTTGCGCGTGCCACTTCGATCCTTGCCATTGGAATGCGGGAGAATTGACGACTTGCGATCCTGGGAAAATCGATCCGCCAATAAACCACGCAAATAGTGCTGCGAGAACGACAAATATAACGATCTTGATCGCAAGGCTTCTCAGGCCAAGAATGAGTTGGACATATGAGGACACGTTCGCAGAATAGGCGAATTGTGTTTCTCTGCCCTTGATTTAAACGCAAGTGGATTAAAAATGAACCCAGCCTTGATACAGTCCCAAGCAGACGACCGCTGCGAGCGAAACTCTCCACCAGCCAAAGAGCGCGAATCCACCACGTCCGAGATAGCCGACGAGCCAATACACACTCAGCGCAGCGCTGATGAATGCAGCGATCAAACCGACTGTCATGGGCATCCAGCCGCCGAGTTGTTCGATCATGCCGCCGGTCTTGATGAGTCCAAGCGATTTGTATGCGCACGCGGCGCCGAGCGTTGGCAGCGCCAAAAGAAAAGAATATTTTGCGGCTTCGCGGGGAGCCATACCAGTTGCAAGTGATCCAAGAATTGTCACCATCGATCTGCTTGTTCCTGGAAAAAGCGCGAGGCACTGCATAAGCCCAATTCCAAGCGCCGCTGGAATGGTCAGCGACGATCCGTCGCGCCCAGTCTCCGATGCGTTTCGCGCGCGCGCGCGCACCCACGGCGCAAGTGCAATCATCACAACTCCGCCCAGTGCAAGCGCAGCAATCACTGGTCCCGGCGCGAAGAAATGCGCTTCAAACCAATCGCCCAATGTTTTGCCAATGATCGCCGCAGGAAGAAACGAAAGAAAAAGATTGCGTGCCAATCGCAAATCGCGTCGATGCGTTTCTGATTCTCGGCGCAACCGAACCGATGCGAGCATTGCTCGAATCATGCGCAGAACATCCAGCCGATAGAGCCCCAGCACGGCAAGAACCGCAGCCCCTTGTACGACAATATTAAAAGTGTCGATTGATTTTCTTGCCTCTTCGCTGCCAGCCAATCCAAGCCAACGCGAAACCAAGATCAAATGTCCAGTCGAACTGACAGGCAAATATTCAGTGATTCCTTCGACGA
>Ga0209086_10001971_pt1 | contig 16347 bp, 2 predicted proteins | sample M_130207_XF_Meta_FD_187312 | JGI IMG/M metagenome (GOLD analysis project Ga0209086, IMG submission 187312) | Freshwater microbial communities from Lake Montjoie, Canada to study carbon cycling - M_130207_XF_MetaG (SPAdes) (version 2) | ecosystem: Environmental > Aquatic > Freshwater > Lake... | reverse complement strand
ACCCGCTTCGGCGTTCGGGTTCAAATCTTTTCCCGCATGAGTGTTGTTGTCATTGGTTTGAGCCATCGTTCGGCGCCCGTGGCGCTCCGGGAACGCTTCGCCTTTGCCAGCCATGCCATTCCCGGCGCCCTACAAGCCCTGCGCACCTCGGGCCTGGCCACCGAGGCCGCCATTCTCTCCACCTGTAACCGGGTGGAGATTTACGCCGCCACCCCGCTGCCCCCGGCGGAGGCCTTTTGGGAATTTAAGAAATTCCTGGACGCGCACCATGCCTACGGCGAGGCGCTCGGCGATGAACTCTACGCTCTGGCCGAACCGCACAGCCTTCATCATCTGTTCAAGGTCGCCAGCGGGCTGGATTCCATGGTCCTTGGGGAAACGGAGATTTTCGGCCAGCTCAAGCAAGCCTACGAAATGGCCAGCGCGCACCAGCACACCGGCGCGCGCCTGAACCGAGCCTTCCAGCGCGCCTTCAATGTGGCCAAGCACATCCGCACCACCACGAACATCCAGCGCGGCAGCGTGTCCGTCATGTCCGCCGCCGTGGAGCTCGCGGAGAAGATCTTCAGCTCGCTCGCCGATCATGAGGTGCTGGTGATCGGGGCCGGGGAGACAGGGGAGAAAACCGCTCGCGCCCTCCTGTCGCGCGGCGCGCGCGGCGTGGTGGTCTCCAACCGCTCGCCTGAACGCGCTGCCGCCCTCGCCGCCGCCTTGGGCGGACGCGCCGTCCCCTTTGAACACTGGACCGAGGCGCTAGAGCAGGTGGACATCGCCATCAGTAGCACCGCCGCGGACCATCACCTGCTCGACCGCGCCCGGCTAGAGCCCTTGATGCGACGTCGCAAGCGCCGGCCCCTGCTGCTCATTGACATCGCCGTGCCGCGCGACATCGATCCTGCGGTGGGCGCTCTCGACAACGTCTATCTCTACAACGTGGACGACCTGCAGGGGATTGCCGACGGCTACCTGAATCTCCGCCGGGAGGAGGTGGACCGCTGCGAGAAAATCATCGCCGAGAAAGTCGCGGTGCTGCTGCAGCAGGTTAGTCGGTTTTCTGATACCGCTGAATCCCGCTGAAAGCTGGGGGGAAAAACCTCCAGGGAAGCCCTCCGTTTGAATCCGTCCCCATCGCTACCGGGCGGGAAATTTTTTGTTTACAGAAGCAAAAAAATCTTTAATCTTTATAAAACTAATAAATATCATTAGATGTTTTCCATGGCCGATTGTAAAAAAACGGTCAGAAAATGACAGTTGCTGCCAATAAAAACCTCCGCCTTTTTTATCATCATTCCCCCCCAATTTCTCCCGGGCCTGTTGCCTATTTCGGGCCGTCACGGTGGGCCTGAAACGTTTGTCGGCGACGAGCTATTGCCGCGTTAGCAAGTAGGGTGAGCCGTTTATTTTTATGTTTATCCCCGTCATGAAACCTCGCCTGTCTCTGCTTCTAGTCGGTCTGTTGCTGGCGGCCGCGCCGCTGGGCCGGGCCCAGTGGAGCACCCAGACCATCAGCCTCAAGCCCGGGTGGAACGCCGTTTACCTGCAGGTGGATGCTTCCTACACGAATCTGGACACGCTGTTGCCCGATGCCCAGGGGCCGATCTCGCAGATCTGGCAGTGGAATCCCACCTTCTCGGTGCAGCAGTACAGTCAAAGTCCCGCTGATCCCTACAATGATGGCACGCAATGGACCAGTTGGAGCAGCGCCCGTGGCGACACCGATACCCTGACCTTGCTGGGCGGCAATAACGCCCTCCTGGTTTATAATCAGACCACCAACACTTATGTCTGGTCGGTCAAGGGCCGTCCGCGGCCGCCGAATTATCAGTGGACCACGACCGGCCTGAATTTTTTCGGTTACCCCACCCCGTCCGCCGGCGCGCCCAATTTTTCCACGTATTACGCCCCGGTGCCCAAGGTGCAGGGAAAGAACCCGATGGATCCCCAGAATTTCGGCACTTCCGTCCATGTGTTTCATTACCCCGGCGGCGCCTTGGGCTCCAGCATTCCTAATCCCCTTGAAGTTACCAGTGGCGAGGCGGCCACCACGGCTGTCAATCGGGGCGAAGCATTCTGGGTGCAGGGGCCGACCAACTATTACAACCTTTATTATGGGCCGGTGCAGATCTCGCTTCAGAATCCGGCGGGAGTCAATTACGGCAATAATCTGGGTGAATATAGCCTTTTCCTCAATAACCTGACCGCCTCCAACCGGACGATCACCCTTAAATTATCGGCCTCGGATTCTCCTCCAGCTGGCCAGAAGCCGATTGTGGGCACCCCGGAATTGCTTGTGCGCGGTGCGCTCAATTCCATCACTCTGGATTATACCTACACGCCGCTGGATGCCGGTGCGGGCACGGTTTCCTTTACTCTGACACCAGCGGGGCAGGTGGGGTCCCAGTTAACGGTGGTGCTGGGCCTGAACCGGGTGCGGATGACCGCTGCTCCCGGCGCGCTGTATGCGGCGGTGTTGCGGCTGACGGACACCAACGGGTTGCAGCAGGTGGATTTGCCGGTATCGGCCATTGTATCCTCCACCGCCGGCCTATGGGTGGGCAACGCGAGCATCACGGGCATTGCCCAGTATCTGAAGGCGTATCCGCAGGCGGATACCTCTGCCACCAACCAGACGGCCCAGATCAATGCCGCTGCCGCTGCCGCGGGGCGCCCCGCCAACGGGTCCGTCCTGCCCGGCCCGCCCTGGTCCGTGGCCCAGACCAACCCGACGCTACTCCGGGTGACGAGCATTGCTAATCCCAGTTTTGAGGCCAATACCATCACGACTTGGCCGGGTTACGGTTCCATTGCCAACTGGGTGGGCGGTTCCGGATTGAACTCCGCCGGCATTTCCCCTTTTGCGGATAACGGCATCATCCCCGATAAGGCGCAGGTGGCCTTTCTTCAAGCGAGTCCGAGCCTGTCGCAAACCCTTTCCAATTTCACCGTGGGCGGAACCTATCAGTTGCATTATTTTGAGAATGCCCGTGCACCCTACTCTGGCGCCCAAAATCTGGATTCCAGCTGGCCCGTTCCGCCCACCAGTATTTACAGCGTGCCTACTTACTCTTTACCCTATGTTTTTACCGGCTGGAATGTCCGGGTGGTTACCGCCAATATCAATGATCCTAGCGTGTGGGCCTTGGGAACGATTGCCCAAACGGAAGATCTGCTAGCGCATCCGGCCAAACAGCTCTCGGCCGTCATCACCAACCGTTCCGTTATTAATTTTACCAACACCGGCGTTCCGGGCCATTTCACCAATGACGCGCTGGTTCCCGGTTTGAATGGCCCGGTCAATAATTTTGCGGTCGAAGCCACCGGCTACCTGACCGTGCCCTCGTCTGGGAGCTGGTCCTTTGGGGTGAACTCCGATGACGGGTTCCAGTTGGTGGTGAGCGGCCAGACCAATGTATTTGACGGCGGGCGCGTCGCAGCCGATACGATTGCCACCTTCAATCTGGCGGCGGGCATCTGCCCGGTCCGGCTGGTGTATTTCAATGCCGCCGGCCCCGGCGAGGTGGAGGTCTATGCGGCCCCCGGCGCCTATGCCACATTTGGCGCTACCACCAATTGGGCGCTAGTGGGCGACACCGCCCATGGTGGCCTGGCCATCGTGCCGCCGGTGGCATGGGCTTATCCCTCCAACATGGTCACGCTCTCCGGCGCAATCCTAGTCTCCAATCACGTGGTCACATCCGTTGGAGCCTACAGCACCTATACCAATGCCTATCATGAAATCTTCAGTGCGCCCTTTGTGGCTGCCGCCAGCAACCTGACCCTGGCGTTCAACAAAAGTGCAACGGCCATGGATACGAATCCCGTGCCGGTTTACAACCTCGTCGGCGGCTCCATTAATAGTCTACCCGGCGGTTGGGCTGTCATCACTCCCTATCCCTTCTCGGGCGGCTGGCAATTCAACCCCGTCACCGGCACTTGGCAGACTCTGGGACAAACCAATCTTACGCCGGCCATTCTCGCCAACGCCCCATTGTCCGGCACCCTCATCGGCACGCCTTACACCTGGAATAATGCATATTCATTAGCCAATGCCTTTGACGGCAACACCAATACTACCTTCAGCGCTCTTTATCCCTCGGGAGAATGGGTGGGATTGGACTTTGGCGTGGGGGCCAGTAACCGGATCACTTCCGTGGGGTACACGCCCCGGAGCGGTCACGCTGACCGTATGGCGGGCGGCATTTTTCAGGGTGCCAACCGGCCCGATTTCAGTGATGCCACGACGCTGTTCACCCTCGCCAGCGCCCCACCGGATGCGGGCACGAACCTGATTTCGGCCGTCAGCCAGCCCCTAGGCTTCCGCTATGTCCGCTATTTCGGACCCGCCAATGGCTACTGTGACATTGCCGAGCTGCAGTTCTACGGCCAGCCGGTGCTGGCCAACTACGATGCCTATCTTACCACCCAGAACTTCACTAACGGCAAATACGGCCAGATGCAGGTGAGTCTGAAACATCGCTGGGATTTTGGTGCGTATAATGGGGGCCAGTTGCAGCTCAGCGTCAATGGTTCCCCCTTCCAATCGCTCCCCGCCACCGCGACGTTCAGTTCCGGTCCTCCCAACGGGACAATTCCCCCTGGCTTTTATCCCCCTTACACCAGCGCCTTGCGGGGACAGGTGGGGTGGATCAGTGGAACGGAATCGTCGACCAATTCTCCCTATACAACTACCGTCCTCAATCTCGGGTATTTCAATACCGGGGACATTCTGCAACTGCGGCTCCACGCCGCGTTCGGGTCCGTCAAAACCCAGCAATATATGCCTACCCCAGCGCTTCCGTACTGGGAAGTGGCTGCTTTGTCCGTGACGAATACGGCCAATCCAACGCCGGACACCACCCTGCTGCTCGACAATGTCAGTGTCTATCAGCCCGTCCCTCCGCATTACTACAGCGCGCTGGCGGCTTCCGTCAACGGCCAGATTCTTGTGGCGGCCGATGCTGGAGCCGATTGGCGCGGCGGTCTGCTCTATGTCTCGTCGGACGCCGGTCAGACCTGGGCCGGCCGCGGCACCGGCAATGCGTGGTCGGCCGTGGCCTGTTCCCAGGATGGGCGCGTGATGCTCGCCGGGGTTTATAACGGCCCGCTCTTCCTCTCCACAGATTCTGGCAGCACCTGGCAGACTCCGGTGGCCGCTCCCGGATCGCAGCCCTGGTGGCGTGGCATGGCAGCGTCTAGCGATGGCACCCACTTGGCGGCGGTGGCCTATGGTGGAAAACTCTACACCTCCGCCGATACCGGCCTTTCCTGGTCCGCCCCAGCGGTCCAAGCCGGCGGCGGCCCGCAAAATTTCGTCGGCGTCGCCATGTCCGCCGACGGCACCCGGCTGGTAACGGCCGTGGAGGGGGGGACTCTTTATTGCTCCACCAATGCCGGCGTCAACTGGCGGTCGTGCGCTTCGGCGCAAGATTGGTCGGCCGTGGCCAGCTCGGCCGACGGCACCAATCTGGTGGCCACCGTGGCGGAAGGGCCCATATATACATCGTCGGATGCCGGTGACACGTGGACGGCGCAGGCTGTTAACGGGGCGTGGACGGCGGTGGCCTCTTCCACGGACGGACTGCGCCTGACGGCGGCTGCCGACCAGCTTTATTCCTCCGTGGATGCGGGGGTCACCTGGGTCACCAACGCCACCGACGGTGCCAGCCATGTCTTTGGTGGAGTGGCTTCCTCAGGCGATGGCGGACTGCTGACGGCCGTTACGGGCGATGGCGCTTCCGGCGGGAGCATTTTTGATCTCACGCGCAGCTTTGCCAGCTACACTCTCAATCCGGACAATGGTCTGGTGGAAGATTGGACGGGGGCATATCTGACCTCCGGGGTGAACACGAACAATGGCGGTGTGGCCAGCGCCATGCCCCTGCGCCTGATTTTGCACAACACTGCGGCCGGGCAGGTGACCCTGCTGCAGCGGGTGTATGTGGGACTGGACATCTACAGCAACACCGTGGTGGCCAACCGCCAGAGCCTGCTCGACCCGTCCCAGCTGGCCAGTGCCCGGCGGATCAGCGCGGTGCATCTGCCTTTTGTCACCAACAATCCCGTCTGGACCGCCGCCGGCAATGTCCTGCCCGGCAGCGTGCTCAACTTTAATGTGTTCCTCAGCTATAAAGATCAGGCTAGTAACCCGTTCATCCACGTCTTTCATCCCGACCACGATAATTTGGATACGGCCTTTCAGCATGTGCAGCCGCGGGGCGTGGAATCCTATGACATCAATCGCAATCTGATTCTGAGTTTCACGTCGCCGGGGACCAACTATGGGTCGCTGACGGCGGCTGCCCAGACCGCTGCCGGCTATTATCAGGAGACCCTGACCGTGGGCGGCCTGGGCGCAGCCGCCCGGGATTTCCATTTCAACGGCACGTTCAGCCTCCAGCAGATCAGCACCATCAGCAATCTCCTTATCAACATCCAGTGACCCGCACTCAACTCTCCCTATTTAAACCATGAAAAACATCATCCTATTGTTCCGGGCCGCCCTTGGCGTTGCCCTTCTCACCCTGACCATCCGCCCTGCCGTGGCCCAATACACGGCCACGCCCCCGGGCCAGATGACCTATCAGGGTTTTCTCACCGACGCCAGCGGAGTGCCCTTTGGCTCCAGCGCGCCCGTGGTCAAGACCGTCAACTTCCGCCTGTGGACAGCTCCGCTGGGGGGCGTGGAGGTATGGGGATCGCAGCAGTTTGTCACGGTGGACAAGGGTTACTTCAGCGTCCTGCTCGGTCAGGGTGGGCCGATCGGTTCCGAACCCAACAGCCCGGATCTCAGTTCCCTGTTCACCGTCAATGGCACCTTGTATCTGGAAACGCAGTTGGCTGACTCCGGCACCACGCCAGTGACGCTGGCGCCGCGGCTGGCCTTCCAGTCGGCCCCCTATGCCTTCCTGAGCAAGGTGGCCAATCAGCTCTCATCCAGCGATGGCAGCACCACGCTCAGGGCCACTACCGGAGGCTACACTCTCAGCGGCAGCCTCACCGCTAGTAGCGCAAGCGTGAGCGGCGCGGTCTCGGCTGGCAGTGCCAATGTGAGCGGCGCGGTCACCGCCGCTTCCTTCACGGGCAATGGCACCATCCCTGTCGGGGGCATTATTATGTGGTCCGGGTCGGCCATTCCCGCGGGCTGGGCCTTGTGCAATGGTCAGACGTTATATGGTCAGACGACGCCAAACCTCACGGACAAGTTTGTCGTCGGCTCTGGTAATAGCTATGCCATTGGGAATACGGGCGGCGCTAGTAGTATCACTCTTTCGATCAGCCAAATTCCAGCTCACACTCATGGGTATGGATTCGCACAAGGTTCAAGTGGTGCTATTGGAAACGGTTTTGCTGGGATTAGTGGTGTAACCGGCCAGGGGAATGTGACTGAATTAGAACAATCGGGTGGTAATGATGGACAACGCTTGGCAGCATTTTCAGCATATGCGGGGTCGACGGGTGGGGGTGCGCCGATTGACAACCGACCTCCCTATTATGCCCTTGCCTACATCATGCGCGTGCAATGAGAGGTAGCCCGGCACCGTCATCAGTGGCTCTCGAACGATGAAAAAAACACCCATTTCAGGTAACCCACTCCCGGTGGCATCGCGCTTTGGAAATGAGTGATCTGCCACAGTCTTGGAGTCAGAGTTTCAGTATTACCCGGGGCTTCGTGCTGGTCCGGCATGGCGTCCAGCTTGCCGGTTGTCACCGTCGGCGCGCGCGCCTGATTGTTTCAATCCCGTCCGGTGGAATCCGCCACCCTACCAGAGTGGGATATTTCGATCCAAACTTCAAAATAGGAGTTTACGGCAGGCGGGTAGGGTCAGCGCGCTGCGCTGACCTCGCCCGCGTTGAGCGGGCGTCAGGAAGTGTGCTGGAACGGACACCCGCAAAAGTCTCTTTCGCGCCGGATACGGCGCGGGGGCATCGCAGCGCGATGTCCCTACCCACTTTGGCGTTCGCATTTAATGGGTCTCCGTCCGTTCGGTTATGAATTTTATGAATCGCTTTTCAATTGTACTGCTGGGGCTGCTGCTGGCATCCGCCCTGACCGCCGGCGCCCAGCAGCTGGACCAACCCGCCGTGCTCTACTCGGCGGCCACCAATTACCTGCCGGCCGGCAACAACCAGCACGGCATCAACTACCTCTCCCAGCGCGGCTCGCCCATTTCCTCATTGGTCGCCCCTGCTCTGGCAGCCAACGCCTACGATGGGCGTTGTCCCAGTAAACCCTTTGTCCCAACAGCCTATCAATTTCAGAGCGTGCTCGGGTTTGGCGGCGGGGTAGTCTCCACGGTTTCCAGTGCCTCTGTCGTCTTAAATCCCAAGTACGAGGCCAATTATGTCCTTCTCAATCTGCCCCGTAATTCATCGGGCCCGGTCACCACGGTGTTGCGCACAGCCCAACTCGGCGCGGCTACTTTCTCCCAGATGGCCACCCTGAACTTCGGCTCGGTGGTTCCCACCCCGACCAGTGACGAAAAAGGCCAGCCGCTGCCGGCCTCTGCGGTAGGTCAATACTGGAATGCGCAGCCCTATACCAACGCCACTTATACCACCCGCGGTTACCACTATAGTCCCAATGCCAACCAGGTCTTTGCGCTGGACCCGGGCACGTTCAAGGTGTGCTGGCAGAAGTCCGCCCCGCTCTACACCCAGCCCGCCGGCATCAGCGGTGTTGACTACATTTCCCTGAATGGCGCTTATTACCTGCTTTATCCGCAGACCTATACCACGGCGTCGGGGACGGCCCAACCTTCCCGGCTTCTCTACTGGACGGAAAATTCCTTTCAGCCCCTGAGCTACTTCCTCTCCGTGCCCTCTGGCTCAGTGGGTCAGCTGAATTTCATCTACACGGATGCCTTCCCCCAGACGGTTCCGACCAACAGCGTTTATAATGACGGCAGCGTCACTTATAATAGCGAAACCCGCACGACCTGGTACGACAGCACCACCAAATCCATCCACGCCTACAACCGGGAGGGCCGGGTATTTCTGGAGCTGCTAGGCGACCCGACCTCGGGCGGCAACCGCGCCTTTCTGGGGTTCGAGATTGTGGATGTCCACCAGCAGCCGGGCGTCGCGATCTTGTCGGTCAATATCGGCGACCGGATTGCCGGGTACGCGGATGGCACCTCCGATGCGGCCCTGGTTCCCATGCCGCTGGCGAATAGCTCCCAGCAGACGTATCTCTATGCGGACAGCTCCAAGCAGCCGGCCGCGCGGACGGAGTATTACGCCGTGCGGGTGAACCCCAACCCTAGCGATGTGCAGGTGTACTGGACGGAGACCGGCGTGGCCGGGCTGCAGTGGCCGCGCCTCTTCACTCGCTACAATGAGATCTGGCCCGCCGATCCCTCGCTCTACACCCAATACTTACGCCCGCCCATGTCGTCGACCGGCGACGGCACCAATTCGGCCGTGCAGCTGCCATCGCAGAACAGCCCCGTCATCCAGTATGAGCAGGAGTTGGATTATCAGCGCAGTTTTCTGGATGGCTCCACCTACCTCTTCTACACCTATGTGGACAGCGTTCAGCCCCAGACCCGCACGCTACTCTTCTACAAGTCCGGCAATAACATTGCCTTTGAGCGTATTCTTTCCACACTCAGCTCCACCGTGTATCGCTGGCCCAGCAGCACCGCCTCCGGCGCTTTTAGCGACACCTCTGGGCTGCTGCCCCTGCCGGGTCACAGCTCCGCCCTGAAACTGGACGGCACCGGCTACGGCCAGCTCCCGCCCGGGAACTATTTCGGCACCGGCAGCTTCACCATCGAAAGCTGGGTCAATGCCCAGAGCTATGCCTTCTGGTCACGCTTGATGGATTTTGGAAATGGTCCCGGAGTGAACAATGTCTTGATAGGGCTAACTATAGGAGCCTCTGGGCAACCTGGTTTTGATATATTTCCACCCGCCGAGGGCACTCTCGTAGCGAGTTCCCAGCTATTGCCATTGAACCAATGGGCGCATCTGGCGGCGGTTTATGATGACACGGGGCATACCATGACCCTGTATTTAAATGGAATCAATGTGGGCAGCACCCTGTATACCAATCCACCGGCCAACCGGGTCAGCACGATCATCAATTATATTGGCAATTCCGAATACGGCGACCCGCTGGCCCAGGCCTCCTTTGACAGTTTCCGGATCTGGACCAATGCGCTCACCACCAATCAGCTGACGGCGGCTATGGCCACCGGCGCTTATCCGGCCGGTACAGCCGGGTTGATGGTGCAATACACCTTTGACGAGACCGGCAGCTACGCTTATGACAGCAGCGGGCACGGCTACAATCTGCAGTTAATCGGCGGCGCGGTCAGCACCTACGGTCCCACTAACGGCACCCTGCGCCAGATCACCCAGTCGGTGAATGTGGGCGACCGCATCAATGCGCCGGGCGGGGAACTGGGCAATGGGGGTGGCTCCTCCTATCTGGCTGGCTGGATCCGGCCTGCCGTTGGCACTTCCTATGCAGTGAATGCCTATCAGAATCCGGCCACTGCCGGGTTTACTGCGGCCAATGCCGGAGCCATCATCCCTATCAACGCCATTCCCGGTACCAATCATCTCGAGGTTTGGTGGTATCGCATCGGGCCCACCAATGCCACCCGTAATCCGGCCAATGGCTTTGCCGCCAGCTACTGGCCTGAGGTGATTGGCTTCTACACCTTGCTCTGGCCCAACGCTCCCGCCGGTCAGATTGTCATGGCCAATAACGCCGGCACCGGCCCGCTGGAGAGTCTGCAGGCCAAAGGCACGGTCTATACCCAGAACAATCCCGCCCAGCCCGGCTACAATCCCAACGAGGAGCATTGCCTGATGATCGGCGGCCAGGGCTATGCCTTGCGCGATGATCTCAACATCACCAGCGGCACCAATTTTTCGTCTCTCCCGTATCTGCTCTTGAGCTACACGGAATCCGACGGGCGCCCGGCCATGCGCGTCTTCCGCGTGCAGCGCGAGAACCCGGCGGCGGGCATGGTCTTTGATTACGTCACCCCGGCCGGTCAGCTCCTTCAACCTCCCATGCCCCTCCCGGTCATGGCCCAGCCGCTGGTCAGCCTGAGCGTCACCAACAAGGATGCCACCGGTAAAAATGTCGTCACGTTCTACACCACCAACTACAACCGTGAAATCATTCCGACAGTTTCCGGAGATTGGCCGGTCCACTGGACCGGCACCGGATCGGACACCAACTATACCAGCTACAAAAATTTCACTTATCGCGACCGCAAGAACGGGTTTTGGATGATGCGCGGGGTCAATGCCGGTCTGCCTGCCCTGCAGGCGGGCACCTTCATCGTGACCAACCAATCCCTGGTGACGGAATCCTTCACGACCAACCCCGTCTATGCGGTTTCGGGTACGTTCAGCAATGTCGTGGTGGGCGGCGGGCCGGAGTTCGTGCTCACCACCAATTACATCCACACGTCCCGGCCTATCAGCACGTTCACCCTGTCCAGCCCTTTCCCGGATGACGGGGACATTCATTTTGGGGCCCTGTCCAACGGCCTCGCCGTCTATGGCGTTTGGAATCAGGCCAATGCCGGCCCCTACACGCTGAGCATTGCCGACGGGGACGGCTCGGTGGCGACGGTCCAGTTTAGTTACAACACACACGGATTAGAACTGGCGCCGTTGAATATCAATACCCTCATCGGCCGTCCGCCGTCTCTGGCCACCGCCCCTGTCACCAACAACGCCTTCACCATGGTTTACTATTACCCGAACCAGGACGGCTTTGCCTGGCCGAATTATACGGCCATTCCCACCAACGGCCAGGTTGTCCCCTATCTCCGGCCGCTCACCAATTCAGGCTCAGGGTATGTCGGCACGGGGTCAAAGGCCACCGACCCTGCCCAGCAGATCGTGTATCGGCCCTGCTGGCCGGCGAACGCCCCGACCATCGCCTATGGCGAAACACTCACCGTGGCCAGCTCCGGCCGGCCCGCCATCCGCGGCCAGTCCAGCGCCAATGTCCTTTATCAGGAGTCCATCGCCCTGGCCACCAACGGCAACCGCGGCACCCAGCCGTCGGTGACGCTCAACGATCCCACCCGGCAGAAATCTTATTCCATGACCCCTCAAACCCTCGATGCACTGCCGGATGGCGTCTATGCCAAGGTGGATGGCACCCTGACCTATTTCCCCAATTTGCCGCCGCATCTGGCCGACCGGTTCTATTTCGACCCCAATGCCAGCAGCTATGGCAGCCTGATTTTCAAGGGCGGGTTTGTCTCCGACATCAGCACCCCCTATCTCCAGCTCAATGTCCTGGCCGGAGCGGATCTGCAGACGGTCAAGAATCTCTGCCCCTCTCAGGATCAGCGCAAAAGCAAGTGGGACACGGCCGTGCAGGGCCTGGCAGTGAGCGTGAAGACCTATTATGAAAATCCCCAGGTGCCCGGGCAGTATATCGCGAACACCAACCTGACAGTCTCGGTGGGGGTCAGTAATCTGGTTGCCATCAGCGACAACAACACCCCCGTGGACAGCTACGCCCTGAGCGCAGCCGGGCCGGGCCAGGGGTTTGTGACCCTGATCATGAACAACGGCACCGCCTTCACGCCGCAATCCGATCCGGTCTCGATGTATGTGATGCGGGTGACCGGCCAGCTCTTTCCCGGCGTCATCAAGGTGGTGGCCGATGCCAATCCGCTGAGCGAACAGGTTACCTTTGAACACACGGCCGATTTGGCCGGTCGCACCGGGGATTATCAGTACGAGTGGAAGATGGCCCCGCCGGTGGATGGCTTTCCGCCGCAGGTGGATACTAGCATGAGCCGCTATCAGGCGCTGGTCTCCGGCAGCGACCTGCGCACCTACAACATTACCGCGTCCGGCGTGGCCGCCCTGAGCGACAACTGGCTGGTGCTGCGCTACAAGGCCATGAACCCCAGCCACCCGCTCTATAACCAGTGGTCGGCCTGGACCGCGCCGGCCCTCTCCGAGGGCTATGTCAAGCGCGCCATGAACGGCGTGAGCCCTTTCAACCAGCGCGTTGCCGATCTCTCCCAAAACACCGTTGCCACCAATTCCAGCATCCTCAGCCAGGCCGGCACCCGCTATGAGGGCGACATCGCCCTCAACGCCGACCAGTTGAACAGCTACGGCCTGATCAGCATTTACGAAACCATCCTCAACCGCGCCCGCAACCTGAGCATCAACGCCGGCATCAACTACGGTCCTGCCAATGATTCCCTCCTGCTCGCCGTGGGCAATATCAGCGACCTCTACACTCTGGTGGGCGACGAGGCCTATGCCGACGCCGACAACCCCACCATCGGCATTGGCACCAGCGATCCGACCTACGGCAGCATTGCCACCTCCCTGTTTTCATTCCAAGGCGAGGTCTCCAGTCTGCTGGAGGAGGAACTGGACCTATTGCAGGGTCGGGATGACGTGTCGCTGCCCGGCGTGACCACCGCGCCCGTTTATAATCGCATGGTGTGGAATTATACCGGCGGCATCGTGAGCGGTCAGCCCATCTACGCCCTGAATTACAACATTCAGGATAAGAACGGCGACGGCCGGGTGGATGCCAATGACGCCGCCATCCTGTTCCCGCAGGGCCATGGCGATGCGTATGGCCATTATCTTACGGCGCTCATGGGCTATCATTCCCTGCTCATGAACCCGTATTTTGACTGGGTGCCGGTGAGCGAGGCGGTGGATGTGCTGGGCCTGCCGGTATCGGTGAATTATATGCATGAGCGGAAGTTTGCCGGCGCGGCCGCGGCCGTGGCCCGCACCGGCCGCCAGATTTTTGATCTGGCCTGGCGCAAGTATTATGTCACCGACCCCGCCAGCGGCTGGGAACCCTTTGCCAACACCCGCGTCTCCGCCCGCACCGCGCTGGACGGCAGCAACTCTGTCCCCATCATCCGCAACTGGGGACCCGACCAGTGGGCGTCGCGCACGGGTCAGGGGGCCCTCCTGAATTGGGTGGTGGGCAACTCCATTCTTCCCGCCGTGGACCCGGACCCCACGCATGAGGGCATTCAGAAGGTGGACCGCACCACCGTGCCGGAACTCAACGAATTGGTGGCCACCCTCCGGGATCAGCAGGCCGCCATGGACAACATGGAAGGCCACATGACCCCGGTGGGCGTCCCCCCGGGCGGCATCGCTTTTGACCTCAACCCTGCCAAGGTTACCGGGCTCAACCCGCAAACCCATTTTGAGCAGATCTATGAGCGGGCTGTGGGCGCGCTCAACAACGCCGTGCTGTCCTTCAATGACGCCAAGAACGTGACCGTGGAAATGCGCAGCTCGGATGATTCCGTGCAGGCTCTCAACCTCCAGATGCAGCAGATGGAGCTGACCTTTAACAACAAGCTGGTGGACCTCTACGGCTCGCCCTATCCGGATGACACCGGTCCCGGCGGGACCTATGTGCAGGGCTACACCGGACCGGACCTCTACCACTGGATGTATGTGGAGACTCCCCAGTTGACGTTTGGCAGTATCTTGGATCCTTACACAGCTCAACCCTTCAATCTGGATATTCAGGATTTTCCGAAAGACTTCACGTTGGGCGTCAACACCGCCAGCATCACGTATAATTTTTATAAGCCCAACGATCCCGAGAGTTCACGGACTTCGTCGATGTACGTAAACTATCAGATACCGCCGCTGGGTTACGGCAAGCCCTCGGGCTGGACCAGCACCCGGGTCAGCCCGGGCCAACTGCAGCAGGCCATCTCCGAGCAGATGGACGCCCAGAACTCCCTCCGCGCTGCCATCAACAGCCATATGAACAAGAAAGAGGTGGCCGACCAGTTGATTCGCACGTTCGGGAGTTGGTGGGCGGCTCAAGAATCTGTCATTGCCATTCAAAGTTTTAATGACCTTTTGAAAATTCGAATAGATCAAGTGGATAATTCTATGCTTTATAGTGAACTCGAAATCCCAATTCAGCTAGAAGTGTTCAGAGGTCAGCTCGAAACTTTGTTAGCGGGTTTTCCGATTCTGGGTCCACAAGGTGCATTTATACCCTTAGGAGAACTCCCGGCGACAACTGTCCATACAATATCTCATCAGACATATAACGCGGAACTGTCTATATACAATACTGAACTTATAGCTAGGGTTACTGTTACTCTTAATGTATTAAGCGACCTAAGAACAATTCTTGTTACCGGAAGCCAAACATTATACCAACTTCAAAACATCGCGCCTGCCCTGGATCGAGCCGATGCGATTGAGCAGGCCATCATGGATGTGAAGGAGTCCCTGACGGGCATCAACGGGGCCCTGCAGAAATTGGACGCCGCCCAGCGCCATGTGGCGACGGTAAGTGCGCAGGGGCAGCGCATCATGTCGGAGCGGACTCTGGCTCGTCAGCAGATTTCCGCCATCCTCAGTTCGGCCACCACCAAGGACGTGGCACTCCGGATGTTCCGCAACGAGAAGCTGGAACGCTACAAGACCCTGTTTGATCTCGCCGCCCAATACGCCTACCTGGCGGCTCAAGCTTATGATTATGAGACCGGCCAGCTGGGCACTCCCGCCGGCCAATCGTATCTGGCCAGCATCCTCAACAGCCGCGCGCTGGGCGTGGTTCAGTACGGCCAGCCCCAGTATGCCGGCAGCACCACCGGCGATCCTGGCCTCTCCAGCGCTCTGGCCCAGATGAAAGCGGATTTCGATGTTCAAAAGGGCCGGCTGGGTTTTAATAATCCCTATGCTCTGGCCACCGACGCCTCGCTGCGCATGGGCAACCTGCGCATCCTGCCTGGCACGAACGGTACGGCCGCCTGGCAGGATTATTTGAATAGCAAGAAGATGGCTAATATCCTGGATGATCCGGATGTGAAACGCTACTGCCTGCAGGTGGATACAGGCAATCATCAGCCGGTGCCCGGCCTGGTCCTTACTTTCAGCACCACCATCACGGCAGGTCAGAATTTGTTTGGCCAGCCTCTGGGGGCGGGGGACAGCGCATTTAGCCCGAGCTATTTCGCCACCAAACTGTTCGGGGCCGGCGTCGTGTTTCAAGGTTATCACGGCATGAGCCTGCCCGGTTCCACCGGCTCCTCGGATCCCAGCCTGGCTTATCTGGATCCGCTGGCGTTGTCGGGCACGCCCTATGTCTATCTCATCCCCGTGGGCCAGGATATCATGCGCAGTCCACCTCTGGGCGATGCCAGCGTCCTGCGCCAGTGGAGCGTGGAAGATGTGGCTATCCCGTTGCCGTTTAACCTCGGCAATTCCCAGTCGTCGGGCCTGAACTTCTGGCAGGCGGCCAATTCGCTCACGGAACCGCTCTTCACCGAGCGGAAGCATCCGGCGTTCCGGCCGGTGGATTCGGTGAACGTGTTTCCCGCCAATGTCTGGTCGGCAGGC
>Ga0209086_10001966_pt1 | contig 16364 bp, 14 predicted proteins | sample M_130207_XF_Meta_FD_187312 | JGI IMG/M metagenome (GOLD analysis project Ga0209086, IMG submission 187312) | Freshwater microbial communities from Lake Montjoie, Canada to study carbon cycling - M_130207_XF_MetaG (SPAdes) (version 2) | ecosystem: Environmental > Aquatic > Freshwater > Lake... | reverse complement strand
CGAGGAATATCACCAGGATTATGTGGATAAGACGGGGCGTGTTTGTCACGTTGGAAATCCGTGGCCTCAGGTCTTGGGCGCGGCGAAGTGATTTGTCGTGTCGCGATTGTACTTATGGCATTTCCTGCGCTGACCTTGGCGCAAACTCCAGCTGCGCCAATTGAGGCGAAAGCAAGTCAATCTGTTTCGACTTCTGATTTACCAATCCTCAAGTCGCTCGAATCTTTACCGAGCGCACTTCGTTTGCGTGAGTGGCACGACTTGCTTGGTGGCGAACCGCATGTCGCAGGAACAGATGGCGACGCAAGAGAGATTCGAAGAATAGATTTGGCTTTTCGAAAGATGGGATTGATGGTGGAGACTCATGAATTCTGGCCGCTTCTTTCCAAGCCAATTTCAGCGAGAGTTGAAATCATTGATAAAACTATTGGTGCCAACGCAAATCCAACGGCTCCGTCAACTCGTCGTGGCGTGCTTTCGGTTATCGAAAAAAATCTCGCCGAAGATCCAGCCGCAGCGCATGCAGACCTGACGTGGGGTTGGAATGCATACAGCGCATCGGGTGATATCACCTGCGAAGTCGTGTATGCAAATTATGGAACACGCGAAGACTTTGCACGATTGAAAGAACTCGGTGTGGATGTGAAAGGCAAGATCGTCATCGCGCGATATGGCGGAAATTTTCGTGGGTATAAGGTGAAGTTCGCGCAAGAAGCGGGCGCTGCAGGACTCTTGATTTATATCGATCCTGCAGACAGCGGATTCAAAAAGGGCGATGTCTATCCAGCGGGACCATGGGCGAATGACACATGCATTCAGCGCGGATCGATTGTGAGTCTTCCATATCCAGGTGATCCACTCACGCCTGGAAAACCTGCTACAAAAGATGCAGTTCGACTTGATCCAGATGCGATCGACCTCCCCAAGATTCCTGTACAGCCCATTGGATATGGTGCGGCGGGACAAATTCTGGCCAAGATGACAGGCAGTGAAGTGACCGACGCTTCGTGGCGCGGAGGGCTTGAGATGCCGTATCGCATTGAAGGTGGTTCAGCGCTTCAAGTGCGAATGAAAGTCGAACAGAAACGAGAAATTCGTCGCACTGCAAATGTCATTGCTCGTCTAAAGGGGAGCGCCAACGATGGATCGTTTGTTGTCATTGGTTGCCATCATGATGCGTGGGGATTTGGCGCGGCAGATCCACTTGCAGGAACAATTGTTTTGATGGAAACAGCGCGCGCATTTGCAGAGTGCGCGGCGAAGGGATTGCTGCCAAAGAGTGACATCTTGTTTTGCGCTTGGGGCGCGGAAGAATTTGGCATCATCGGCTCTACCGAATGGGTCGAAGCGCACGAAGACGAACTGGTGAATGCGAGCGCGTATATCAATTTGGATATGGCATCGATGGGGCTCAACTTGGGAGTCGGCGCATCGCCATCTGTAAAAAATGCCGTGGCGAAAGCGTGCGGTATTGATCCTGCGAAAATTGGAATGATCGGTGGTGGAAGCGACCATGTTGGTTTTCTCTTTCGATGCGCGGTGCCATCAATAACAATCGGTGCCGGCGGTGCTCCAGGAACGAGCTATCACTCGAACTATGACACGGTTGCTTGGTATCGAAAGAGTGTCGGCGAAGACTATTTCAGCGCAATGATTGTCACGCGCGCGACTCTTGCAACAGCGATCGAAATTGCAGACCGCACTGTGCCGCCAGTGTCAGCGCTTTCGTTGATCGAAGCGATCCGGAAGAATTGCGCAGATCTGCAAGCGGCAATAAAAAGTCATCCTGGAAAAGAGGATGCAATGCGAATTGCAGCACTTCAGCAAGTCGATGATTGCTTTGCGAAACTGGAAGATGCCGCTCGTGCATTCGATGCAAAGGTGATGGGCGCATCTTCGCAAGCTGATGTTGCGTCCGCACAAATTCTCGCTCGGCGTGCGCGCGCGATCGATCGAGCGCTCTTGGATGAATCTGGACTTCCGGGTCGTCCATGGTTTCGGAACCTTTTAATCGCTTCAGATCGAGATAGTGGGTACAAGGGGTCAGCGCTTCCGTCGTTTGAGGATGCGCCGGATGGTGCTGGGGCGACCGAGGCTGCGGAGAGACTTTGCGCTTCTGCGCAGCGACTGGGAGAGGTCTTGACCGAAAAATGACCCTGTCTGTCTATTTTCATCGAAAAAACTGGTTTTTCTTTTGGAAATCACAAATCAAAGGCTATAGTTCATTACGTTTCTGCTCGAAAAACACTCACGAGAACTCTTAAAGAAAAGAACACATGCGACTGAATAACGCTTTTATCGTTGGGCTGACCACCATGATTTGCTCGACCGCATTTGCTGGTGTCACCGCAATCAAGCCGAAGTTGGTTGTGACGGGTTTGTCGTTGCCAACTTGCATTACAAGCGCTCCTGGCGACAAGACCCGCCTCTTTGTGCTTGAAAAGCGTGGAGCGATTCGCATCATCGATCTGACAACTGCAACTCCAACTTTGGTCACGACGCCATTTCTTGATATCGATGCGATTGTCAATGGAAGCCAAACTGTGGGTGACGAACAAGGAATGCTCGGCTTGGCATTCGACCCGGACTATTCAACGAACGGTCAGTTCTATGTTTATTACACTGCAGGGACTACGACTTACACCAATAACCTCGCGCGCTACACGGTTTCGAGCAACCCGAATATTGCCAATACCGCAGGCGTGGTGATGATGACTTGGGCAGATCCGTACACGAATCACAATGGTGGATGCATTCAATTCAAGCCTGGAACCCGCAATTTGTATATGGGAACTGGCGACGGTGGAAGTGCGAATGATCCTTCTGGCAACAGCCAAAATCTTTTGATTCGCCTCGGCAAGATGCACCGAATTACTCCGACGGTCGGAGGTGCGAGCCCGTATTACACAATCCCAGCCGACAATCCATTCGTTGGCGGTTCAACGACTGCTGACGATACTGTTTGGTCTTACGGCCTTCGCAATCCTTGGCGATGGTGCTTCGATCGCGCCAATGGCGATCTGTATATCGCAGATGTCGGCCAGAACGCTGTTGAAGAGGTGGACTATGAACCGACAGATGCTGTTGGAGGCCGCAATTATGGATGGCGATGCACCGAAGGTACGAGTTGCACAGGTTTGACTGGTTGTACGTGCAATGGCACGACGCTGACTGCGCCTGTACGAACATACGCTCATAGTTCAGCGGGCGGATACAGCATCACTGGTGGAAATGTCTACCGAGGATGTGCGATGCCCGACATGCAGGGGATCTATTTTTACGCCGATTATTCGAGCAACAATTCGTGGTCAATGAAGATGGTCGCTGGAGTCGTGACCGAATTTGTGACTCGCAATAGCGAATTGCAAGTTGCGATTGGTGGTCAATCTGTCAATCAGATCAGCGCATTCGGCGAAGACGATAATGCCGAGATGTACATCGCGGATCTTGGCGGGCAGATTTATAAGATCGTGCCAGCAACTGGAGAAGTTGTTTGCAATCCACCGCCGCCTGTGAATCCAGCTGATTTGAACCTTGACGGTTTCGTTGATGGCGGAGATCTGACCATCTTGCTCAGTTGTTGGGCGACACTGTGCGGAGATGTCAATCATGACGGATTTACCGACGGTGGAGACTTGACTATATTGCTTAGCAATTGGGGTACGTAATTCGGGCGGGATTCCAGCAGAAAACTTGAAAGTCAAACCCTCGGCATTTGCTGGGGGTTTTTTCTTTTTGGAGTGTTTATTTGCGAGCGTTGGCTTTCGCCCGCACTTTCAGATTGATCATTTCGATCACCAGCGAGAACGCCATCGTGAAATAGATCGCACCCTTTGGAAAGGAGACATGAACAGATTCCAGAATCAGCGCAGCGCCGATCAGCACGAGGAATGAAAGCGCGAGTGTCTTGAGAGTTGGATGACGCTCGATGACTCTGGAAACTGCTCCCGCAAAGATCATCATCACCAAGACTGCCAAGACGATTGCCGAAATCATAATGGTCAGATTGTTCGCCATACCAATCGCAGTGATGACCGAGTCGATTGAGAAGATGATGTCCATCAAACAAATCTGAGCGAGGATGATCGAAAGTGCAGCGCGCTTGGCGGTGGGCTTGGAGGTTTCGTGCGTCGATTCGACTTGATGATGCATCTCTAGCACAGCTTTGGTCATCAGAACAAGCCCGCCGATTCCCAGCACAAGATCGCGAACGCTTGGCTCGAAAGAATGGCCCATGACGGACATAGCAAAGAGGGGAGTTGTCAGTTTCGCAAGCCAGTCAATGCACAGCAAGAGCAGGATGCGAATGCCCATTGCCAATGAAAGTCCCCAGAATCTGGCAAGTTCTCGCTGTTTTTCTGGCAATCGACCACACAGAATGGCGATATAAACCACATTGTCGATGCCCAGAACGATTTCCAGACCGCTGAGCGTGACAAACGCGATGAGGTTGTCGAAGGTGAAAAGTTCCATTGAGTAAGGCGTACGATATGGGCACTATGACTTTGATGCCAAGATCACTTTTAATTTTGTTGGTTTTATTTGTTGCAGTCACTCAGAAACCTGTTTTGGCTTCGGCAGTTTCTTTGTCGCAAACCCAACAGCAAACGACGCCTCCCGCTCCAGTTTCGATCGAGCCACCAATGGTGAACTTTGGAAAAGTCAAGCCAGGATCGAAGCTTCCTGCGAAGTTTGTGATTCGCAATCTTGGTTCGCAACCGCTGACGATCAAGTCGGTGGTTCCAAGTTGTAAATGCACTGATGTGAACATTCTTGCTGGAACAGTGATTGCGCCAAATGCATCCGTTGAATTGCTGGCGACGCTTGATGTCCCAGGAACACCTGGCGAAAAAGATGCGAAGGTCTTTCTGACCTTCGAGGGATATGGCGCTCCACAAATGGCGATGTTGAAAGCGGATGCAAGTCTGCCAATCCGCGTGACTCCTGCATATATCGATGCGCTGAAGTCTGTCGTTGAAGGAACGATCGTTGTCGCAAGCGATGACGGCAAGCCGTTCCAGATACTCAGCGCAGGTGGAATCGCTCCGCGATTTGTCGGATTCGATCCAGCGAAAGATGCGCCGAAAGATTCGTACACGTTGCGATGGACTGTGCCGAGTACAAGTTGCGAGACGATGCCACTCTGGTGGATCGTCGAGAGTGATCGCGCTGATTGCCCTTTGGTCGCAATGCGTATTCGACATGAATGCACAGGATCGAAAGCGGATCCGACAAAGGCAGATCGATATTGGTTCATCCCAGAACCTCTCGCAGTTGCGGGACGATTGGGAACAGGGGAATCCATTGTGGTTCCTATGGTCATCGAGCATTACAACCCAAAAGAACGCGGCAAGATCATTCGCCCAGAATGGTCGCAGGTCAAGAGCGTTCGATCGCTTTCGCCGCAGATCACCGCAACACTTGAGGGACTTCGGCCTGGCAACAAAGACGATGTCGCAGTGTTGATTCGTATCGCGCCAGTCACAGGTGTCACTGGAATTCTGTATGCGCCAGTCGAAATCGAAACTGCAACGGGCAAAGGTGTGTTTGCCGTTTCGATGCAGGCGTATGCGAAAAGCGAGAGCGTGAGCAAGAGCGGGAATAAAAAAGAGTGACGGCACTTCCTGACTTAAACTTTCTCGATGCAGATGCGATGATCGATTCGTTCGAGCGCGCAGCGGAAGCGATGGAGGCATCGCTGCTGCGCCGAGGGTCGACGGTTCATCTGCCTGCTCGTGGAAGAATTTTGGCAACAGGCGATATTCACGATTTCCCTGGACATCTTGAAGCGATTGTGCGTTTAGCAGAGTTGGATGAATCACCTGATCATCATGTCATGCTGCACGAATTGATCCACGGAGAAACACTTATTGGTGGTATGGACATCTCGTATCGCAACTTGGCGATCGTTGCTGAATTGGCAAGTCGATATCCGTTGCAAGTGCATCCTCTGCTTGCAAACCATGAATTGGCGCAGTGCCACCGCATGAGTGTCAGTAAGGGCGGTGGTGATCAAGTCGCGATGTTCGATGATGGACTGGACTATGTCTTCAACGATCGTGCCGAAGAAGTTGCAACTGCGATCCGCGAATTTATTCTGGCAATGCCGCTGGTGCTTCGCGCCGAAAATGGATTGTGGTGTTCACATTCAGTTCCAGGGAGAATGGATTTTGACGATAGCGCATTCGAGCGTGCATTGGTTCTGGAGGATTATCAATCGCCCAGTGGAACTGCGTGGTGCATGGTCTGGGGTCGACTGCAGGATCCAGCGCATATTCAAGCTCTTTTGAAGCGCTTTGATGCCAAACTGTTTGTCGTGGGCCACTGTCACGCGGAGATGGGAATCGAAAGCCCAGTCGACGGACTTGTTGTGATCAATAGCGATCACGCGCGTGGCGTTGTTGTGAGCATCGAACTTTCAAAGCCATTGCCATCTGCGGATGAAATTATGAAGTCTGCCATGCCGCTTGTTCTCTATCGTGCGTTGTCGTGATGCACGGACTTCTTGCAATCGAATCCAGTCAGCGTGTGATCTCTGTCGCGATTCGTTGTCGCGATGGATCGATCGTGCAGCGAAATCCAATCGGTGATCCGCGCGAGAAAGATCTCTTGTTGCCAGCGATCATTGCGCTGTGCGAAGATGCAAATATTGCTCGCGGCGAGCTGCGCGCCATCGCCATTTCGACTGGGCCAGGAGGTTTCACTGGACTGCGTGTTGGAATTGCAACAGCAAAGGGAATGTGCGAGGCACTTTCGATTCCGGCGATTGATGTTCCATCCGCAATTGTCGCAGCGATGGGAGTGCGATCGCAGTGGTGGCCGCGCGCGCGCGAAGTTGTGGTTGCTCTGGCAGCAAAGGGGGATGAGTGTTGGATGACAACAATCGATGCAGACGAGGCGGGAGAACTTTCGGTGCGAAGTGCACAGTGGTCTCGGTGGAATGTCGAGAACGCGATTGGATTTGGGAGTGCGATGGTGTTGATCGCGGACGATCACTTGCCTGTGGAAATTCGCCAGCGCGCGATCGACACGGGGATGACAATCTTGCCGCCGACTTTTCAAGCGAGTGATTGTTTGGCAGTCGCAGAAGCGATGCTGCTTCGAGGCGAAGTGACCGATTCTGTGGGGTTGCGTGTGCGTTATCCACGCGAGCCAGAAGCAGTCACCATTTGGCGCGCCCGATATCCAGATGGATTTACGCCGAAAAAGTAAATTAAAATCAAGATCTGCGCAAGATCTGCGCAAGATGGTTCAAGGCACTCCTTTATCTGACCGATTGGTCAGATGAGGAGTCGATTTATGAAACGTACGAGCCAACTTCAGCGAGTCAAAGGACAAATCAATGGACGCGCAAATGTTTTGCTTGTTGGGCAAATGCTTTGGCCAACGAGTTGCGATGCATCGGATGCGCTGCAAGTCACACTGAGCACTGCGCGCGTTGACCGAGTTAAATCTGCAAGTGATGCGATCAGTTGGATACGCGGTCGTTCGATTGACATGATCGTGATCGATCAGGCAATGATCGGCGAACGGACTGCGCGGCTTGTGGCCACTTTGCGCGGGGCTTTTCCATCTGCTGGAATCTTTCTTGTTGGCGAACTTCCGTCGGCAACCATCGTTGCAGAATTTTTCAGAATGAATATCACTGATTGGATCGACACCGAACATTGGGCAAACCAAGCATCGATCTCAAATCGAGTTGCGAGCGAGATCGAGAAGGCGATGATCGATCGCGTCAACCGCGAGCGATTGGTTGTCTTGGAAAATGCGTTCCGCCGATTGACGCAGGAACGAAAGTCCCTTGAGGAAAAACTTGGCGGGGCATGCGCAAATCTTGCAGGCGCAGAAGAGAGCGCGCGCGATCGAGAGGGAATCGCCTCAATGCAGACAGAATGCCGAATGCTCTTGGCACAAGAAAGTGAAGTTGAATCGATTGTCGAGTTGAGCACACAATATTTGATTGCGCGCGTTGGCCGGACCAACGCAGCAATTTTTCTGCAGGATCAAGGGCAATATCGTCTTGCGGGATATGTGCGCGATGACCTTGCGCGCCGTGCTGCAGGTGGTTTAGTTGATCATCTGGCAAGTCTGTGGTGTGCGCGAATTGCCGCGCATTCTGGAGTTATCCGATTCGGCCCAAGCGATCCCTCCTCTGCAAGATTTGCGGAATTGGCAGGAGTTCTGCCTGGGAGATCTGTCTTTGCATTCGCTGGCCCGAATTTGGATTCGACGACGGGTGGTCCAGTTGTCGTTCTCTTTCGCGATGGGCAACGACCATTCAGTAGCGAGCTGCAAAAAGTTGCGCTTGCAGTTGGTCCGGCATTCACAAGTGGCTTGGCTCGCGTGCGTCGGATTCTGACGCGTGCACAACCAGAGTGGCCGAAGGAATCGCCCGACAATCTGCCCGACATTTCGCCCGATATTTCTCCAGGCCCGGTTGATTAAGAAGCAATCGGCTGCGTTGGAAACGACGCAAGGATCGTGACGCCTCCGACAACTCGGTCGCCCTTCTTGACACGAATGACATTTGCGTCGCGTGTGGGAATAATCAGTTCGGTTGTTGATCCAAACTTGATCATTCCAAAGCGTTGCCCGCGATTGAAAGAATCTCCTTCGGAAATCGGGCAGACGATTCGTCTCGCAATTGCGCCAGAGATTTGCTTGACCCCGATGCGATCTCCAGCAGTATTCTTGATGATGATCAAATTGCTTTCGTTGACTTTCGCACTTTGCTCTGATCGAGCATCGAGGTATTGCCCAGGAGTGTGCTTCATCGAAACAACCGTCGATTCGCAAGGCATTCGATTGATGTGAACATCGAGAACGCTGAGAAAAATTCGCACGATGGTCGCGGGTCCGTTGGTTGCAGGATGATCTTCGACGGTCAGAACAGCAGAAACAACGCCATCTGCAGGGCTGACAAGATCTGCGGGATCATTGGTCGCAGGTTTGCGAAAGAGGGGGTCTCGAAAAAACGCGGCGGCGGCGAACCAAAGAATGCCAACGACGATCATCACCCACCAAATAGGACCAGTAAGAATAATGATTGCACACGCAGCTGCGGTTGCCAAACCCCACTCGCGAAGACCGTATGAAGTAAGAATCACTCGATTGACTTGCCGACGAAGAATCCGATGCCGCCGGCAAGCAAGGTGGCAATCGCCAGACCTCCGCACCACATCATCAGATCTTGGGTGATCATTCCTGCGAGTGCTGATCCACCGCCCATTCGTGTTCCCATCACGACGAGTGTTGCCAAGATGATGGCCACGAGCGTTCCGACCATAAGTCCAAGTCCCATTCCGCTCATCGCGCTGTCGACGCGTTCGGCTTGCATCGCGACCATTCCGCCGCCTGTGGAAGATGCAGCCATTGGAACGGATGAATTTTCTTGGTCAAAGCCATCCATCTCGGTGGGTTCGGCGAAGAGTCCGGTTCCTCCACCAAGTGATGCGCCAGTTCCAAAAGTATCGTCGCCGCCGTCGTCAAGAAGTGCGGCTCCAACGGAAGATTGGTCCGAGTCGGTGGAATCATCAAGCATTCCACTGCCTGATCCAACAGTTTCAAGCGAGAGGCTGCCAGAGCCTGTCATCGCCCCAACATCAAGGTAATCCTCGTCTAGTTGAGTGGACTTTGGTTTTCGCGTCGGCGGGGGAGCCATAGATCCGCTGGCGTCAGAGGCGGCCATTGCTGCGGCGGAGTCGCCACGACTGTCACCAAGAATGTCGATTCCTCCGACAGCAGGCTTGTTTGGCTTGGAATCGTCCATACCCAAATCCAAATCCAAATCTAAACCCAAATCTAAATCTAAGCCCAAATCGTCTGAACTTTTCGCTTTTGCTGCTGGTGCGATTGCGCTCGCATCTGCAGAATCAAGCAGCCCGAGAGGCTCATCATTATTCGGTGGAGTAATTTCAATCCTTGGGGTTATTGAAGCTGCTGAGACAACTGGGATTCCAGGCATGTCCTTAGCGGAATCTGAAAGATCCAAATCATCCAGACCAAGGTCAAGTCCCATTGACGGGCTCGCAGCAGCAGTTGGTGCAGTCGGGGCAGTTGGCGCAGTTGGCGCAAAATCATCATCAAACTTCAGATCATCGATGATTGCGCTTCCAGAAGCATCGTTGAGCGAAAGCGCTGGTGGAGCAGGTGCTTTTGAATCACCCAAATCGAAATCGTCATCCAAAGGGAGTTCTAGATCGATGCCGTCATCATCAACGAGCTGGTCAATCACTGCTCGTTTGAAGTGGACTTGGTCGTGCATCTTGAATTCTTCTAATTGTCCAGAATCGATCATCGCTTGGAGATCAGCTTCGGACTTACCAAGCCGAGTTGCGGCTTCATCGATGGTGTAAAAGAGCTTTGCCATGGCAGGAGGGGTAAGAATACCTACGCTATGGCTCTTATGGAGGTTGCGCAAGGAAATCGTCGGCGAGGCAAGTCGCGGGGGTCGCTTGCCCAAAGTGTTGAAAAGTGGTTCAAGATTGCTGGCCGGGACTTGCCGTGGAGAAGAAATCGGACGCCATACGGGACCCTAGTAAGCGAGGCGATGCTGCAGCAGACTCAGGTTGCTCGGGTTTCCCCTGCTTGGAAGGCTTTTTTGCGGCAGTTTCCATCGGTTCGTGCGCTGGCGCTGGCGCGGCAAGATCGGGTGTTGGCGGCTTGGCAGGGGCTTGGTTATTACCGCCGAGCAAGGAATTTGCAGGCGGCGGCCAAGGTGATCGTTGGGGAATATCACGGGAAAATCCCTTGCGACCGTCTGTCTCTGGAAAACCTGCCTGGGATTGGACCTTATTGCGCCGGCGCCATCGCTTCGATCGCCTTCGGGCAGCGTGAAGCGATCGTCGATGGAAATGTCGCGCGAGTGATGATGCGAATTCACGGACGAAATGTTGATGGCGATTCGCGCGCCGGCAAAGCGTGGCTTTGGAATCGCGCGCGTGATTATGTGGATGAGTCGCGTGATCCTGCGTTGGCCAACGAAGGATTGATGGAACTGGGAGCAATGGTTTGCACGCCAAACTCTCCCAAGTGTGGTGAGTGTCCAGTGCGCAGAATGTGTGGCGCGCATATGGCAGGAAAGCAAGATCAAATCCCCACTCCTCGTCGGCGTGCCGCGCGGAGTGTGCTGCATGTTGATGCGATTTTGGCGATCGTGAATGGTCGCTATGCATTGACGCGACGCCCAAACATTGGTTTATGGTCCGGCTTGATGTTCCCTCCAACCATCGAATCTCCGCGTGCGATTTCGCGCGCAGTGTTGGCGCAGAGAACCGGCGTCGGCTTGAAGGCGTTGTCTGCATGCGGAGCGTTTACATTTTTGACCACGCATCGATCGGTGCGATTTCGTGTGTGGAGTGTTGATGATGCCAGTGCAAGAGAATTGAAGAATGCGCAGGAGAATGCCCAAGAGAATGCCCAGGAGAATGCGTGGACGTGGCACACGCAGAGCGCGGTGAAAAAGCTTTCAATAACGAGCGCAATGAGCAAGATTTTCACGCTTGCAGAAGCGAAAGGCAACGCAAATGCGAAAGCGAGAGCGAGAAAGAATGGCGGGAAGTGAGTAACCTCTGTGCGGTTATGAATCGAAAGTCGACATCTTCACCGCTCTTGGCGATGCTTTGCGTCCTGATCAGCGGATGCCAACCCAAAGAAAATCCTGTCCTTTCGAATGAGCAATTTCCTGGAGAGAAGTATCCATCCAATATGTTGCTGAGTGAGAGTCAGAGTGGCGATGTCGTTGCGATTCTTCATGCGACTGCGCAGGGTGCGATCACAGACCCGCTCACTTCTGCTGCGCATGGCGTTCGTTGGTCAGATGTTTCAGCGGCGGCGAATGAGGCAATCTCATTGGCAGAGATGGGTGTCGCGAGCTCGAAACTCGTTGGCGAAACATGGACATTCGATATTGATACGCAGGGTGGCGAGCCAGCAAAGTTGACTGTTGTTCGTCGTCAGCCACCTGATATGTATTACGCGACCGCAACTGTGGGCTCATTCGGTGAGCGATACACAGAAGCCGAACGGATCGTGCGCGAGTTTCGATTGGCGATGCGCCGTTACGGTGCGCTCAAGCGACCTTCATAGATTTATAAATAGACGCGCCAAATTGTGATTTGTCACGCGGTTGGATACTTGCGGCCACCTTGCACGCGTTCGTACGCGCGCGCAACTTTCAAGAGCATTGGTTCTGCGAATGCTTGGGCTTGCAATTGAATGCCAACGGGCAGCGGCATTTGGGAAGTCTCGTCGAATCCTGCAGGCAAAGAAATGCCGCAGATTCCAGCGATATTCGTATTGACTGTATAGACGTCGCACATATACATCGCCAGTGGATCTGTCATACCGCCGATGGAAAATGCTGCGGTTGGAGAAGTGGGGCCGAGTATGACATCGCACTTTGCGAATGCAGTATCGAACTCTTGCTTGATGAGCCGACGAATTTGCAGCGCGCGCCGATAGTACGCATCATAATAACCCGCACTGAGAACATACGTTCCAAGCATGATGCGACGCTGGACTTCTGGGCCAAATCCCTCCGCGCGACTTTGCGCATACAGATCGAAGAGATCCTTCGCCGCATTGGACTTGGTTCGATGTCCATATCGAATGCCATCGAAGCGCGCGAGATTGCTGGATGCTTCGGCTGGAGCGATGACGTAATAGGTCGAGATGCCAACATCGGTCAGTGGAAGATCGACATCGACAATCGTCGCTCCCATCGCTTTGAAAAATTCAACAGCGCGCGCAACGGCGGCATCGACCGATGGAGAATTTCCCTTGCGATATTGAACAGGCAAGCCAACGCGAAATGCGCGCGGTGTTTCTTCAAGTGTGGTGACGACATCCTCGACTGCACGCGGCGCACACGTTGAGTCGTGTGGATCGTCGCCGGCCATACATTGATAGAGCAGTGCAGCATCGCGAACGCTGTGCGTGATGGGTCCAATTTGATCCAGACTGCTGCCGAATGCGACCAGTCCATATCGCGAAATTCGCCCATATGTTGGCTTGAAACCGACAACTCCACAAAGCGCGGCGGGCTGACGAATGGATCCGCCAGTGTCGGAGCCCAGCGCAGCAGCGCACAGATTTGCGGCAACCGCAACCGCGCTTCCGCCAGAACTTCCCCCTGGAACGCGATTGATGTCCCACGGATTTCGCACCACTCCCCACGCACATTTTTCGCAAGACGATCCCATGGCAAATTCGTCCAGATTTGTTTTGCCAACAATGATCGCCCCAGCTTGCGTGAGTCGATTGATCACAGTTGCATCGAAGGGAGAACGATAATTTTCCAAGATGCGTGACGAGCAAGTTGTGTGACCGATGCGCGTGACAATATTGTCTTTGATGGCAATGGGCACACCAGCAAGCACGCCAACAGATTTTCCTGCCGCAATGTCAAGATCGATGCGATCTGCATCTGCGCGCGCTTGGTCATCGAAGACTTCGTGATATGCGTTCAGTTGAGAATTGCTGCGAGCGATTCGCGCAAGAGTTTGATCAACAGTCGCTCGAGCGGTTGTCTTGCGCGTGCGAATGTCATCGCGAACTTGGACGAGATCAATGTTCATGATGATTCGCCGCCGAGAACTTTTGGCACTGCAAGAAAATCACCTTGGACCGCAGGCGCGTTACGCAGCAGATCCGCAATAGGCATGCTCGGTTGGGGAACATCGTCGCCAAGTCGATTGGTCAGAGTCAATGGATGCGCCATCGGTTCGAGACCATCGGTGTTCACAGATTGGAGCTGTGCGATATGCCCCAGAATGGCTTGCAAATCGTGTTGGAGTGCTGCCAGTCGTTCCTGTGGAACCGCCAAGCGGGCCAATTTTGCTACATGTCGCACATCGTCGATCGTCAGCGGTGCGGGTTGGTTGTTCGGGTCGTTCATCGAAATGGAAGTCTAACGCCGAAAGAAATCTCTATGGTGTAAGCGCCTGCAAATGCTGTAAGAGTCTGTTGGTCGAGTTTGGAATACAATTCTGGACTCGCCATGATTGTTCCACACATATCGAAAAGAACTCGAGTGATCAGGGCGTTGCTGTCCGTTGCGATGCTCGGTGGCTCGGTGGCAATCTTGGTGATTCTGGCATTGACTCGACCGTTGCCGGGACTCAACGTCAGTCGTGCAGAGCCTCAATCCATCGCAGTCTTTGAACCAAAGATGATTCAGCTGCCTCGACAATGGGCTGGATATGGAACTGTGCGCGCGCTTGATTCCGCTGATGTGCCCGCGCGTGTTGGGGCAGTCGTGGTTGAAGTTGCGCCGATAAGCAAGGTCGGAACAGCAGTCACTGCGGGACAATTTCTAGTGCAATTGGACGATCAAGATTTTCGGCGAGTCTTGGATTTGTCGAATCAGCAACTTGCTGCAATCGACGCGCAGTTGTCATCGCTGATAGTGGAAGAAACTGGATTGGAAGCTCGGGCAAAGTTGGCGAAGGAAGATGTCGCGTTGGTTCGCGCCGACGAAAAGCGCGTTCGTGATGCGGTCGAGTCTGGCGCAGCCGCCCAGCGTGAAATTGATCGTGCGCGTCAAATGACTCTTGTCGCTGATCGTGCTGAATTGCTGCTTCGGGAAGCGCTCAATCAAATTGTGCCAAAGCGTGCTGCGCTTTTTGCGCAGAATGAAATCCAGAAGACGATTCGAGAAAATGCCCAAAAAAATGTTGATCGATGCAGAATCACAAGTCCGATTGCGGGAATCTTGCAACGTTTCGATCTTGAACTTGGTGAAAATGTGATCTCGGGCCAAGTCGTTGCGCGCGTGGTCGATGTTGGGAGCGTCGAGATTTCAATTCGTATGCCTGCTTCTGCGCGCGGATCTGTTCGCGTTGGCGATCCAGTTGTGATTGAAGTGGTCGGTCAGATTCCCCGCATCGCGCGCGCGATAATCGCTCGAATTGAACCAGAGGATGATCCGATCGAGCGAACAATGGCGGTCTATGTTGAGATGCGACAAGCCACAGATTCTGTCGATCGACTCTCACCCGGAGAGTTTGTCGAAGCATTGGTCGAGTCGCCCGATACAACGGCTCGCACCGTCATACCTCGTCGTTCAATGCGCGCAGATCGTGTGTTGGAATTTGTGGATGGAACATTGCGCTCTCGTCCGATTGTCGTTTCGCATTCATACAAAGGTGCAATTGATTCCTCTGGAGTTTCCGATGTCGAGTGGATCGTGTTGAAAGAACCACTCGCAGAAGGAACTATGCTGGCAGTTGATGGTGGACGAACCATCGCACCTGGTGCGCGCGTTCAGCCCAAGCATTCTGCTCCAAAAGCAGAAGCGTCAAAGGCGTCTGATGCATCACCTGCGGAGGTTGGAGCGGCGATCCGATGAAAGAATTCGTTCGGTTTTTCATTCGGCATCATGTTCCATCCAACATCTTGACGGTGGGTTTGATCGCCGGGGGAATCTTCGCCGCCTTTCATATTCGCCGCGAATTTTTCCCAGATATTGCGCCTGATTCTGCGCGGATTCTTCTTCTCTATCCCGGAGCGTCGCCTCAAGAAATCGAAGAGTCAATTGTTCGCCGCGTGGAAGACATCGCAGTCGAAGTGGATGGTGTTGATCGCCTCGAAACAATTGTTTCCGAAGGCAGCGGAGGAATCGTTGTGAAGTTCGATGGTGGCGTGAATGTTCGCCGCAAAATCGAAGATCTTCGCGATCGGCTCGAGTCATTGACAGATTTGCCTGTCGAGGCCGATCGCATCCGAGTGACAGAATTTGAACCAAACTTGCCAGTCATCCAAGTGACTGTCTCTGGTGATACTGACAATCAAACGCTGAAGAGTTCCATTCGCCAAGTTGCTGATGATCTGAAGACTTTTTCTGGAATGGGACAAGTCGTCATCAGCGGTACGCGTGACGATGAATTGCGCATCGAAGTGAACCACGAGGATTTGTTGCGCCATGCAATTCCAATTACCAGAGTTGCAGATGCAGTTTCTGCGTGGATGCGGGAGATACCAGGCGGGAGCGTGCGCAACAACGATGGCGAGGTCAAAGTTCGCACGATTGGAGTCGAAGAACGCGCGGACAGAATTCGACAGATTGTCGTCAAGTCATATCCAGATGGTGGACTTGTGCATGTTGGCGATATTGCAAAGGTCGAAGAGGGTTTTATCGACGCAGAAGTTGTGCGTCAATTCAATGGGGAGCCCTCTGCAAATTGCACAGTCTTTCGAAAAGGTAAGCAAGATGCAGTGGATATGGCGCAATTCACGCGCGGATATGTCGCTGCACGCAGAAGCGAGCCACTGAATCCATCGCTGATCGAGCGGTTTTTCGGCTCCAAGCGAATGGATGGATGGTCGCTTGGCGCAAAGCGCGGACCACTGCTCGTTTCGATTCA
>Ga0209086_10001964_pt1 | contig 16382 bp, 27 predicted proteins | sample M_130207_XF_Meta_FD_187312 | JGI IMG/M metagenome (GOLD analysis project Ga0209086, IMG submission 187312) | Freshwater microbial communities from Lake Montjoie, Canada to study carbon cycling - M_130207_XF_MetaG (SPAdes) (version 2) | ecosystem: Environmental > Aquatic > Freshwater > Lake... | reverse complement strand
CCGACAACGGTTCAAGCCCCACATTGTTTTTAAGAATCTTGTAGTGTAGTATCACCGTACCGGCGCGGATCACCGGGGAATCTCAGGATTCAAAATGTCCGAAGAAGTAGTAGTAGCGTCTGAAGCGGAAGTAGCGCCCGCGCCGGAACTGGAGGCCACGGCGGCCCCGGAACCTGTAGATACGCCGGAAGTTGCGCCCAAGACATTCTCGCAAGAGGAACTTGATGCAGCAATCCAGAAACGTCTCGCAAGAGAACAGCGAAAGTGGGAGCGTGAGCGTCAAGCACCGCCGCCCGTTGCCGTTGATGTCCCGCCAGCAGATCAGTTTGATTCGGTTGATGCGTATGCAGAAGCCAAGGCAATCAAACTAATTGAACAGCGAGAACAGCATCGCCAACAGACGGAGATTCTTGAGGCATATCACGAGCGTGAAGAAGAGGCTCGGTCTAAGTACGATGACTTTGAACAAGTCGCGTACAACCCAACTCTTAAGATCACGACCGTGATGGCGCAAGCGATTCAAGCCTCTGATGCTGGCCCTGATGTAGCTTATTACCTCGGGTCCAATCCAAAAGAGACAGATCGCATTTCTCGTCTTAGCCCGATTTTGCAAGCAAAGGAGATTGGACGCATTGAGGCTAAAATAGCCAACGATGTCCCGGTCAAACGTACTACGTCCGCGCCCGCACCGATTAGTCCAGTAAACGCCAGAACTTCAGGCAATCCGAGTTATGACACGACCGATCCTCGGTCGACCAAGACCATGACTGCATCGGAATGGATTGAAGCAGAAAGGCTGCGCCAGACTAAGAAGTGGCAAGCTCAGAATCGCTAACTTCTTTTAGGAATTACCATGTCAAATAGCATTTTAACGATTGACATGATCACCAGGAAGGCCCTGGAGATCTTGGAAAACAATCTGGTTCTCACCCGTAACGTCAACCGCCAGTACGACGATTCTTTCGCTGTTGAAGGCGCAAAGATCGGTTCGACCCTGCGTATTCGTCTGCCCGACCGCGCTCTGGTGACTGACGGTGCTGCCCTGCAAGTTCAGGACGACAACGAGCAGTTTACAACCCTGACCGTTTCGACCCAGAAGCACATCGGCGTGAACTTCACTTCTGCCGAACTGACCATGCAGTTGGATGACTTCGCAGAGCGCGTTCTCAAGCCGCGTATCTCGCAGTTGGCTTCCAGCATTGACGCTGACGTTGCCAATGCTTACAAAGCAATCGGTAACACCGTTGGTACACCCGGAACGACTCCAGCCTCCTCGCTGGTTCTGTTGCAAGCTCAACAGAAACTGAACGAGAACGCCGCTGTCATGAACCCACGTTATGCAACGGTTAACCCCGCTGCCAACGCTGGTCTGGTCGAAGGCTTGAAAGGTCTGTTTAATCCGGTTGATACCATCAGCAAGCAGTTCAAGAACGGCATGATGGGCACGGGCGTTCTGGGTTACGACGAGATCAATATGTCTCAGTCGATCAAGCAGCACACCACGGGTGATTTCCCTGCTTCTCCAATTGTTTCCGCAAGCGCCACGTTTGCCGAAGGTCAATCGACCCTCGCCATCACGTTCTCTAGCGGAACCAAGACGGTTAAGCAAGGCGACGTTTTCACCATCAACGGTGTGTTTGCAGTTAACCCACAGACCCGTGAGTCAACTGGTGCGCTTCAGCAGTTCGTTGTGACCGCTGACAACAGCGTGACCTCCGGCACTTCGATGACCTTGGCAATCTCTCCTGCGCTTTACACTGCGACGAATGCTTTGGCAACGATCAATGCCTTCCCAGCTACCAGCGCGGTCATCACGTTTGTTGGTACTGCCTCAACTCAGTACCCACAGAACCTCGTCTACCACAAGGACGCAATCACGTTTGCTACGGCTGACTTGTTGCTGCCGCAGGGTGTTGATATGGCTGCTCGCGCAGTACATAACGGTATTTCGTTGCGTGTCGTGCGCCAGTACGATATTAACAACGACCGTCTGCCATGTCGTATTGATGTTCTTTATGGCTTCTCAACAATCCGTCCGCAAATGGCTTGCCGTATGTGGGGTTAAAGACAGGGGCTTTTGCCCCTGTTTGATTTTATTTTTAAGGAAATTATCATGGCATTACCTAATGGTGGTGGTGGTTACCAAGTTGGTGCAGGTAACCGTCAAGAAACAATCATGGGTGCTATGGCTGTCCCTCAGACAGCTACGGCAACTGCAACTCTTACCGCAGCGCAGATCGTTAATCAGATGTTGGTGGCTAACCCATCAACGAGTGCCGCAACGTACACGTTGCCTTTGGGTACGGCAATTGATGCTGCCGTTCCTAACGCTACGGTTGGCAGCACGTTTGACCTGTCAATCGTCAACATTGGCACTTCGTCTGGCGCGGTGACGTTGGCTGTTAACACTGGTGTGACCGATGGCGGCAACGCCCTGGTTGCTATCGCTGTTACAACTAGCCAGTTGTTCCGCTTCCGTAAGACCGGCGACGGTACTTACGTTGTGTATCGTTTGGGCTAAAAGCCTAAATCTAGGGGGAGGGTCACAAGCCCTCCCCTTTTTTAAGGAATCATTATGCCTAATACGCAAGCAATTGGGGTCGCATATTCCGACCCAGAATTTACGACTTGTTACGCAAGTCAGGAAATTGGGTACGCAGCGGGCGCTCAAGGTGCAGTTACGCAAGCAACCAGCAAGTCTACTGCCGTTACGCTGAACAAAAGCGCCGGTCGTATTACGATGAACGGCGCGGAACTAGCGGCTAACACCGCTGTTTCGTTTACGATGAATAACTCGCTGATTTCTGCAAACGATGTACTGATTGTTTGCATTTCAGGTGGTGGTACGGCAGCGGCGTACACGACTTATATCTCTAGCATGACAACTGGATCTGCGGTTGTTACGTTGCGTAATTTGACTGGCGGCGCTCTTTCTGAGGCTGTTATCATAAACTTCGCAACTATTCACTGCTTGACTTAACAGGCGGGGCTTCGGCCCCTCCTTTCGAGGTTTACGATGGCAACATATTCGGCTGGTGAGCAGATCAACCGCGCCCTGCGACTGTTGGGTGTCCTAGCAGAAGGTGAGACCACTTCGGCAGCAGTAATGCAAGATTCATTGATGGCAATGAATCAGATGATTGATTCGTGGAACACTGAGCGGTTGTCGGTGTTTAGCACGCAAGATCAGGTCTTTAACTGGCCCCCAGATTTAATTACTCGGACGCTTGGCCCTACGGGTGATTTTGTAGGTAACCGTCCGATCTTAGTGGATGACGCGACGTATTTTCGCGATGCAACTACAAACGTCAGCTACGGCATCAAGCTAATCAACCAGCAGCAGTACGACGGCATTGCGGTCAAGACCGTAACATCTACCTACCCGCAGGTCATGTTTGTAAACATGACTTACCCCAACATTACGATGACGATCTATCCCAAACCCACGCGGGTTTTGGAATGGCATATTGTCAGCGTTGATAAATTGTCCGAACCCGCAACGCTGGCAACCATCCTAGCGTTCCCACCAGGATACTTGAGGGCGTTTACCTACAACTTGGCAATGGAAATTGCTCCTGAGTTTGGTGTTGAACCATCAGAGCAGGTCAAGCGGATTGCTATGACCAGCAAGCGTAATCTGAAGCGCATCAACAATCCTGACGATGTGATGTCGATGCCTTACGCAATCGTTGCAACGCGCCAGCGGTTCAACATCTACGCCGGTAACTACTAATGAAAACGCCGATTCTGGGATCGGCGTATGTTGCTCGGAGCATCAACGCTGCCGACAACCGCATGGTCAATCTCTTCCCTGAGATTGTTCCTGAAGGCGGCAAAGAACCCGCGTTCCTAAACCGCGCCCCCGGCCTTTCGCTGCTCGCCACGGTTGGCACTGGTCCCATTCGGGGGCTGTGGACGTTCAACGGTGTTGGATACGTTGTCAGCGGGTTGCAACTTTACAAGATCACTAACAACTACGTTTCTACGTTGTTGGGTACGGTATCCGGCACGGGGCCGGTCAGTATGGCCGACAACGGTACGCAATTGTTTGTTGCTTGTAACGGCCCAAGCTACATCTACAACTCATCAACCAACGTCTTTGTACAGATCACCGACGTAAACTTCCCCGGCGCGGTGGCTGTTGGCTATCTAGACGGGTACTTTGTATTTATTGAACCCAACAGCCAGAAGGTCTGGGTGACTGCGCTGTTGGAAGGTACGTCGGTTGATCCGTTAGATTTTGCCAGCGCAGAAGGATCGCCAGACGGTCTGGTCAGTATGATCGTTGACCACCGCGAAGTCTGGTTGTTTGGGACCAACTCGGTTGAAGTTTGGTACGACGCGGGTAACCCAGACTTCCCGTTGCAACGCATCCAAGGCGCGTATAACGAGATTGGTTGCGCGGCAACATACTCGGTTGCCAAGCTAGACAACGGTTTGTTCTGGTTGGGGGCAGACGCTCGCGGGCAGGGCATCGTCTACCGCGCCAACGGCTACACCGGCCAGCGGATCAGCACCCACGCGATTGAATACGCCATTGCTCAGTACGGCAATATTAGCGACGCGATTGGCTACACATACCAGCAGGAAGGTCACGCCTTCTACGTTTTGACGTTCCCATCGGGCAACGCAACGTGGGTGTACGACGTATCCACACAAGCGTGGCATGAGCGGGCGGCGTTCTCTAACGGTCTGTTCTTGCGGCATCGCAGCAACTGCCAGATGGCGTTTAACAGCGAAATCATTGTTGGCGACTTTGAGAACGGCAACTTGTATGCGTTTGACCTAGACGTTTACGCTGACAACGGTGGCCCTCAAAAGTGGCTGCGCTCTTGGCGGGCGTTGCCTACGGGGCAGAATAACCTAAACCGTACAGCACACCATAGCCTACAGTTAGACTGCGAGTCGGGCGTAGGTATCAACAACAGCGGCGGTACAGATCCAACGTATCTGCTTACCGAATCCGGTTTGTTTATCACAACCGAAAGCGGCGATTTCTTGCTGGCCGTAGCTGAAGGCGAACCCACCATCGGATCTGACCCGCAAGTCATGCTGCGTTGGTCTGACAATGGTGGGCATACTTGGTCTAACGAGCATTGGTCGCCGTTGGGCAAGATCGGCGTTTACCAACACCGCGTGTTCTGGCGTCGCCTTGGTATGACACTTAAACTGCGTGATCGAGTTTACGAGTTGTCCGGCACAGATCCGGTCAAGATTGCCATCATGGGGGCTGAACTGCACTTGAGCGGGACAAACGCTTAATGCCAGTCATCAATAACATCACGCAGATCCCTGCGCCTCGGGTTGATTTTATTGACCCGCGCACGGGGTTGATGTCGCGTGAGTGGTATCGGTTCTTCCTAAACCTGTTTACGTTGACCGGATCTGGCGCAAATTCAACCGCGATTGAAGACTTCAATTACGACCCGATTGGCTCGCAGGTAAGCGAGCTTTACAGCATGGTCAACACGCTGGAACTCGGCCCCGTAGGTCAGCCAGCGTTTGATAGCGGCGTTACTCAGGTCAACACCGGCACGGGTCTGACCGGCGGTCCAATCGTTACGACCGGCACGATCAGCATTGACAACACCGTTGTCACGCTTACGGGTACGCAAACGCTGACTAACAAGACCATTACGGGTCTTAACAGCGCGTCAACCGTCAAAGATAGCTCCGGTAACTTGTACGGGTTTGGCTTTCGGACCATGCCCCAGTCAGACAACACTAGCGGTACGCTGGTCTTGTCAGACTCAGCCAAGCACCTCTACATCACTAGCAACGTCACCGTACCGCCTAACAGCAGCGTAGCCTTTGACATTGGCACGGTCATTAGCGTGGTGAGCAACGCCACGGCAATAGTTATCCAAGCAGGGGCGGGTGTCACGCTCAAGCTCGCCAACAGCACATCTACCGGCAATCGATCAGTCGCGTCTAACGGCGTCGCTACTATGATCAAGGTCGCAACCGATACTTGGTACGTTTTCGGTCTGGGTGTGTCATGAGTGGCTTTCTGGGGATGTTCACTTTTGGTGGCCCTCCCCCTCCCGTTGTCCCGTCAATCTATATTGCTTACGGTGGTCCCACGGCGGGACAAAGAATCTCGGTCTACAACTGGAATTCAACGACTGGGTTTGGGTCAATCTTCACAGCCCCAACGGTTTCCAACCCAGTTAACCAAATTTCTTTTGTCACAGACAACTCAAACATCTCGGCGTCCTGTACTACGTCGCCTTTTTTCCTTGTGTGGCAGTGGTCTGGCTCTGGGTTTGGAACGCAATACTCTAACGCCGGTAGCCCTCTAAGCCCGTCTGCGTTTGGCCCCGCAGGGTTTACCTGGACAAAAAATGTTGACGCAATCTTAACGTCAAACGCGCTGAACCCTTCTTTTCCGCAAGCATGGGCGTGGAGTCAAGCGAGCGGGTTTGGGTCTAAGTATTCAAACGGACCAGCGTTAAATTCTGCTGGCTTCTCAACTGGCGTTACGCTAAACGGCGACAGCACCCAGGTTGCGTTTAGCCAAGGCGCAACTCCGGTTATCTCGTTGTTCCCGTGGTCATCGGTAACGGGGTTTGGCACTAAGTACGCAAACCCAGCGTCGCTGCCACCGTTTGGCAACAACTCAGAAAGCATATCGTTCAACCCAGTAACGAATGACGTTGCGATTGGCAGCACCGCGACTCCGTTCATTGCGGCGTACCCCGTAACATCGTCTGGGTTTGGAACCAAATATTCCAACCCTTCAAGCCCTGTAGCGGGACCAGCGTTTGGGATTAGGTTTTCACCTGCGGGGACTGAACTTGCAGTTGGAAATAACTCTACTCCCAACTCGTTAAAAGTGTACCAATGGTCTTCTGGCTTTGGTTCTTTGTACTCAAGCCCGTCAATACTGCAAGTTGTACAATCTGTGGACTGGTCTAGTACAGGGACGGAAATTGCTGCGGCGATACCTTCAACGCCGCCCTATACTAGAGCGTACCCGTGGACATCTGCCGGTGGGTTTGGGTCAGCGTATGCCAGCCCTAGCACTCTTTTAGGCGTCGCAAATTCTGTAGCTTTTTCTGACAAATCAAGATGATTACTGACAACGAAAAACTAGCCTCGGCAGTCATGAACGCCTACCACCGCGAGATGGAAATCTATGCGTATCAGGTGAACATTGACAACTATTCTGCTATGCTACTCGCACTTCCATCGGATGATTGGCCGCAGGATTGGGTAGCGTTCAAGGGCGTGAAAGTTGAGGATCTGCCGCACTCGTTGTCTGATGACGACGTTCAGGCGATCAGCGATTATCAGTACCGTGACCGTCTACGGTCGTTGGTGAGGACTGAAAAAGCAGAGCAAAGCAAGTCAATCAGGATTAGGGACGTTCTCAAAGCTCAAGTCGGCGGCGACTACGACGCGCTGGTTTTGGCTTACAAGGCAGCGCAACCATGACTGTAACTGTAAAAGTCTTGATTCCGGCAAAGCTGGCTGAACCAAGTCAGACGACCCAATACACCGCCAACGGCGTAACCGCGCTTGTGGATAAGTTCACCGCGACTAACTTCAGCGCGGCAGCGGCAACGATCAGCGTCAACTTGGTCACGGCAGCAGACTCGGCTGGCAATCAGAACTTAATCGTCAAGACCAAGACGCTACAACCGTCAGAGACGTATACCTTCCCTGAGATTACTGGCGCTGCGCTTGGCCCTAGCGGTTTTATCAGCACCATCGCGGGGACGGCATCAGCAATTAACATTCGGGCTAACGGGCGGGAGATCACTTGAGTTACGCAGAAATTATGCGCCAGCGCGAAGGTATTTTTGAGGCTGACCCTTGCGTTGAGCACTATTTTAGCGATGGTTTGTACGCCAAACGTATGGTTATCCCCAAAGGTTTTGAGGCTGGTCAACACGCGCACAACTACAGTCACTTGAGCATTTTGGCTAAAGGTAAAGTTGTTGTTTTGACCGATAATGACCAAACCGAATACGAAGCGCCAGCGTGTATAGAAATCAAGGTTGGCGTTAATCATGTGATTCACGCGCTTGAAGATAGTGAATGGTTCTGTGTTCACGCCACAGAAGAGACTGACACAAACAAAGTTGATCAAGTTTTGATCAAAAGGAACTGATATGCCTTTAGCTTGGATGGCCGCCGCCACTATCGGCGCAGGATTACTAGGCGCAAGCTCTGCGAGAAGCGCAGCTAATACTCAAGCTGAAGCTACTCAGGCCGCGCAAGATGCTCAAGAACGGATGTTCAACAAGCAAGTTGAACTTCAAGAACCGTTTCGTCAAGCAGGTATTGGGGCGCTCAACAAGCTGATTCCGCTAACTGACTATACCAAGTTTGGTATGGATCAATTTACGCAAGACCCCGGTTACGCGTTTCGGTTGTCCGAAGGTATGAAAGCACTTGACCGTACTGCCGCTGCTCGCGGCGGTTTGTTGTCTGGCGCTACGCTCAAAGGGGCGCAACGCTACGGTCAAGATCTTGCGTCGCAAGAGTACACAAACGCTTTCAACCGTTATCAGATTGAACGTAACGCGCAACTTAACCCGCTTCAGTCATTGGCTGGTGTTGGGCAGACTGCAACTGGAGCGTTGACTAACGCGGCGCAACAATTTGGCGCGCAAACTGGTCAAAATCTGCAAGATATTGGTACTGCGCGGGCATCTGGTTATCTTGGTGGAACTAACGCATTATCTAGCGCAATTGGGCAAGCTGGACAACTATATCAGTATGGTCAGCGGACAAATGCGTTGTCTGGAATGTATGGAAATACATATCCAAATCAGTATTCTTTACCATAATAAAGGTCAATTATGGCACTCAGACCTCTTGACCCAACGATTGTAAACGCTTACCAAGCGCCCAAGTTTAATATGCCAGATCCGTTGCAGGATGTGGCGGCGCTTGAGCAGATCAAGTCTGGGCGCGTTGCTCGACAAATTCATGAGCAGCAACTAGCGCAGCTTCAGCAGGATCGCCTTGCATTAGACGAAATGCAAAAAAAGATTACTGAAGCGGGCGGGCCTTCTAATCTAAAGATGGCGTTTACTGAGATGATCAACTCCAAACTGCCTAAATACGCAGAAATTGGATACGCTGGTCTTCAGAAAATTAAAGAGCAAGAAGATTTTCAATCTTTAATTAGTCCCAAAGCACCTCCACCAACGGCAGAACCAACGGTTGCAACCGCTCCGGTCCAACGGCCATCTTTGCAAGTGATGCCGGTCAATGCTCCGTACAACGCATTAGCTACCCCGCAAACAGATAGGGCCAACGAGTTGGCCGCGATGGCTGCGCCCCAAGCGCAACCAAGTTTGCCTACCAATATGCTTGCCGCCGATCTTGATCAATTGGATCGTCAAATTCAAGCTGCTTATGCCCAGGGGACTCAACGGTCGCTTGCTTACGCAAAAGCGTTGGAATCGCGTAGAGATGAAGTAAACAAAAATATTGTTGTTTCTCCTGGCGCTACTGTATTCCAAGGCGGCAAACCTGTTTACACCGCGCCAGAAAAATCAGAAGCACAACCGTCTTTAGTTAGAGAATACAACTTTGCGAAAACCCAAGAGGGCGGCGGGTTCAAAGGCTCGTATCAAGATTTTGTTGTTGCAAGATCAGCAGCTACCAGACCGCCAGCGCAACCGTTGGCTCCTATACCTACTCTTGACAAAACAACTGGTCAAGTTGTTTACGCAACTAGGGAACAAATTTTACAAAACCCAAGAAGGTTTGTTCCGACTAGCGAAAGGCAAGAACCAAGATTTGACGCTGCTGCCGGTGGTTTTGTTTACCCACCAACCGCAGAAAATCCACAAGGCAAGTTTGTTGCTGTTACGGGCGTGGAAGGCAAACCTCTTAATGAGGCTCAAGGTAATTCTGTTGCCTATGGCATACGGATGAAAGAAGCAAATTCTGTACTTGAAGATCTTGCCAAGTCTGGAATTGACAAATCTGCTATTGGCGCTGGCGCTCCGTATGGCATAGGAACAGCGGTCAACCTTTTGACGGCAAGCCCAGAACAACAGCAAGTTCAACAAGCAAAAAATAATTTTATCACCGCAATCCTTCGCAAAGAATCCGGCGCGGCGATTGGTCAAGATGAATTTGCAAGGGAAGATCAAAAATATTTCCCGCAACGCGGCGACAGCGATGCCGTTTTGGCTCAAAAGAAACAAGCTAGGCAGACTGCCATTAAAGCAATGGAAATCCAAGCTGGCCCTGGCGCTAAAGAAATTCAAAAGTTTTCACCTCGCGGCAAACCAACGACAGAATCCAATCCTGCTGTAGACGATCTCGTTAAAAAATACGGTGGATAATGGCTACCATTGAACAACTTGGTAAAGCGTTAGTAAACGCTGACGCTGCCGGGGACGTTGAAGCGGCAAAAATGCTGGCCGCTGAAATTAAACGGTTGCGCGTACCTAGTGCCGCCGACATCCCCGGCGCAATACCGCAGCCAAAATACCAAGAACCATCTATGGCAGATCGGTTGCTTGGTATTCCAGAAGCGGCGTTGTCTACGATAACAGGTGCGGTTGCAATGCCTGTTGGGGCAATCGCTGGCATTTTGGGCGGCAGGTTAGGTCAAGGCCCAAACGTCAAAGCAATGGAAAGAGTGATGGAAGCGGGAACATATGTCCCGCGCACCGAAAGCGGTCAGGAATATCTTCGTTCTTTAGGTCAACTTACTTCTGGGATTCCTGCGTTTGTACCCGCTGTTGGTCAAGCCGGACAAGTTGCACAAGGATTTAACGCGCTTGCTACTCGCGCTACGCCAGCGGCTCAACGTGTAGCCCAAACTGTACAGAACGCTCTAGTACGGACGCCAGAACCACAGATGGGTGGTGGGGGGGCGGCGTTGACGCAAGAAGCGTTGTTGCGGGCAGAACGCGCTCAACGTCAGGGCATTCCGCTGACTAAGGGCGAGCAAACTCAAAGTCTGGCGCAACAGCAACTTGAACAAGATTTGCTGAAGTCCAACAAGCCGCAGTTGGTAGCCCCGTTGACCAACCTAAAGCAACAGCAACAAGAAGCAATTGGTCGCCAGTTCCAAAGACTGACCGAAGCCACAGGCTCAACCGTAGCTGATGTTGACCCAATCTACTTGCGCGACGTTGGCAAACTTGTTGATAAGCCTTTAATGGCAGAGTACGAAAAATCAATTAAAAATTATCAGACAAAATACAAAGCAGCAGACAACGCTGGCGAGACGCTACAAGAGGTTCCGTATCAGAGCTTGAAAGACTACATTAACAAGCAAACGCCTACAACCAGAACTTCTCTTGCCCCAATTCTGCAAGATACTCTTGAGCAACTCAAGATTAACGACCCAAACAATACCGGCAACATTTCTATTCGGGCGCTTGAAGATGTGTATCAGAACATCGGCAAAAAAGCGCAGCCAGGGACACCCAACTCAAATTACGGCAAAGAACTTAAAAATTTAATAGATCAATCAACTGAAGGTGCAGGAGGGGATCTATACAAAGAGGCTCGCGCTGCTCGTCGCCAATTTTCTAAAGAGTTTGATGACGTTAGAGCAGTTGCCAAACTGGTTGGTAGCAAAGGTGAGGATCGACTTGTCCGGTTGTCTGACGTATTTGATAACGTGGTGCTTGGCAGTTCAAAAGAAGACATTCAACACATTACTTCGTTGCTCAAACGTGCTGGCCCCGAAGGCGAACAAGCAATTAATGAACTAAAAGGCCAGACGGTCCAATGGCTCAAAGGTCAGGCAACCGGCGTTAATGGTGTGACCAAGTTTGACAGTTTCCGTAAAGCTGTTGACAAACTTGAAAAAGAAGACAAGTTGACTGAGTTGTTTGGTAAAGATGGCCGCGAGCAAATTCTTGACCTACGCGATACGGTCAAGGACGCAATGGTCAAACAACCAGGGGCGGTCAACTATTCCAACACCGCCAGCGCATTGATGCGTGGTCTTGAAAACATTGCTTTGCGTGTCCCCGGCGCTAAAACCGTTGCGGAACTACGTCAAGACTACAGAACCAAAAAACAAGCTAAAGAAGCCGCAACTTTTAACGCTCTTGCACCAACCAACCAAAACAAATTGGTCCAATGATGGTTACATTATCTGAAGTTGATCACAAAATTGACGCCCACGTTGATGTCTGCGCGATTCGGTACGAAGGTATTGAAAAAGAGATGCGCGGGGTCAACGCTCGAATCAAGCGGCTAGAGCAGATCTTGGTCACCGGATGCGGGGCAATTATTTTTCTGTTGCTGACCATACTGACCAGAGGTCACTAAACAGTCACGGTCAGTTTGTAAACTTGAGACTTCTTTTTCTGGAGCCTGACATGAAAGACGACATTCTTGACGCGATCAATGACTCTGAGCCAGTTGATGCCCTGAACGCTCTGTTCTCGGTGGCGTTCCTCGTTGCCAAAGCATCGAACATTAACGAGTTTACGCTGTCTTCGCTCTTCTCTTCAACTGCCGACGCACTCTTCCAAGCTCATGCCAATGACGAAGAAGAAGCCGAAGAAGTTGAGGCCGAAGAGGTTGACGAGCAGACCGACGAGTAATGATTAGGCCCCCCGACGACCTCGGGGGGTCATCCCGCCGCAATCATTGTGTGCTATTTGGTGTGCTTCTTCTAATAGGATGAAGAATGAAGCCATCAAAAATTACAGACGAAGAATTCTTGCGGCTATGGGAAGAGCACAAGTCACCACTTAAAGTAGCCAAAGCAACTGGCCTGTCTGAACGTCGCGTCCACACTCGACGGCGGTTTTTAGAAACCAAACTAAACCTTAACCTTTCGGTTAGCAAACCAGTCCACATTCAGAAAGCCAGACACGAAGCTGGCCTGACTGATGGCATCGCCATCATCTTCTCTGATGCCCACTTCTGGCCTGGGATCAGAACAACGGCTTTCAAGGGCTTGTTGTGGGCAATAAACGAACTTAAACCGCACGTTGTCATAGCGAATGGTGACATTTTTGACGGAAGTTCGATCAGCAGACACGCCAGAATAAATTGGAGCGCGGTCCCAAACGTGAAGCAGGAACTGCAAGCGTGTCAGGAAGCACTCAAAGAGATTGAAGACGCCTGCGAGAAGGCGCGTCATCACACCCAGCTAATCTGGCCGCTAGGTAACCACGACTCGCGCTTTGAGACGCGCTTATCCGAATCTGCACCACAGTTTGAAGGGGTCGGAGGTACGGCGCTTAAAGATCATTTTCTGAAATGGCATACGTGTTGGTCTTGCTGGTTGTCCGATAGCGTAGTGGTCAAGCACCGCTACAAGGGGGGCATCCACGCTACGCATAACAACACGGTGAATTCTGGGGTTACAACTATCACCGGCCATCTACACTCGTTAAAAGTCACGCCGTTTTCGGATTACAATGGCGTTAGGTGGGGGGTAGACACAGGAACACTTGCGGAAATCGACGGGCCGCAGTTCATTGACTACCTTGAAGATGGGCCGGTCAACTGGCGCAGCGGGTTTGCCGTGGTAACGATGAAAGACAGCAAGCCGCTCTGGCCTGAGTTGGTCAGCAAGTACGCAGAAGGTATCATCAACTTCCGTGGTCAACTTATTGATGTAAGTAGGTACTAATGGAAATTGTTGAACTTTTTCTTAAGGCTTGGCCAGTACTGCTCGGTCTTGTGACGCTCATCATTGTGCTGTCCAAACTTGACCTGCGTGTTGCGGTTCTTGAGGAAAAGGTCAAGTCTGCGTTTGAGATCATCAACAAGATGAAGGACAAGCAATGAGCGAAAAACTTGAAGCCAAAAGTCAGCTTATTGAAAAGACCGCGTTTGCCGTCTTACCAATTTTGTTCACGTGCGTTGTGTATCTTATGAGTGCGCTCGATAAACTCACGCATGAGGTTACTGTACTTAACGCCAAGATCAGCCTTGTTGTTACATCTGACAACAAGCAAGCTGTGAACTCTGGCGCGGAACTGGCAAGGGAAAAGTTGCGGCAAGAGCTTGAGAAAGAGATTCAGCGCAACCGTGACATGATTCACGACAACCAGAAGCACATCAGTATCATTGAAGACAGAATGGCGAGGAAATAATGGCTGACTTCAACGCCGCCTTTGAAAAGATGATCGCCGACGAAGGCGGTTACGTTTTACACACTATCCCCGGTGATACGGGTGGGATGACCTATGCTGGAATTGCTCGGAACAAAAACCCCAACTGGCCTGGGTGGAACCTCATTGACCACGAGGCTCTCAGCAATCCGCTACTTAGTGGGATGGTGCGTAATTTTTACAAGGTTGAGTTTTGGGATCGTATCCGAGGGGATGAGATTGCGAACCAAGTTGTTGCAGAGTCGGTTTTCAACTTCGGTGTAAACACGGGGATGGGCGTCGCGGTTAAGCTGGCACAGTTGATCGTAGGTGCTACGCCAGATGGCGCGGTTGGTAATGTGACCTTGCAGAAGTTCAACAATGTTGAACCCGAAAGCTTTAAGAAAGCCTACGCGCTGGCAAAGATTACTCGGTACACAGACATCTGCAACAAGAACCGCACGCAGTCTAAGTTTCTGCTGGGCTGGATCAACCGTACTCTGAAAGGGCTAAAGTAATGGACTTGATAGGTATCGGGTCAATCATCGAAGGAGTTGGCAAAGTTGCAGGTGATCTCATTACGACCGACAAGGAAAGACTTGAGATGGCGCTCGAAGAGCGCAAACTCGCTTTGGAGGAAAAGAAGATTGATCAAGCCACCGATCTCGCCCAGGTGGATATCAATAAAATTGAAGCTGCAAGCACTAGCGTATTTGTCTCTGGCTGGCGTCCTGCTGTCGGTTGGGTTGGCGTTGCTGGCCTAGCCTATCAGTTTCTTGGCTACCCTCTAATGCAGTGGGTCTGGGCGTTTGGGCAGGGCGTAGACTTGATTCCAAAGGGTCTGGCCGCACCGCCAGACCTTCAGGTTGAACAGTTGATGACGTTACTCGCCGGCCTTCTCGGCTTCGGCGGTATGCGAAGTTTCGAGAAATCCAAGGGTATCGCGGCGAAGTAGGTCACGGTAAGCGTTAATCGCCGCTTTTAGGTCGGCGTTTAACGCCTCAACCTCCGCATTAAGCAGGTTCATCCTCTCCGTAGCTTCCTTGGCAAACTGCACAAGGTTTTGGTACTGCCACGTTTCAAAATTAGCCATGCGATTCCTCAAGAAGTTGAATGCTTTTCTGTAGAAAATTTTCCTTCGGTAAATTTCTGAGGAAATAAACCGAATCGGGTTCGTTCCTGAACTGATGCGGGCGATCCGGGCCTGTAACCGCAAAGTACGACCAAATGTCACCCTTGGACGTAGTGACCATCCTGCGGTCAATTGCCCCCTTTTCAAAAAGATGCCTTAATTTTCCGTTAAGGGAAGACCTTGTTAAATTCGGAAACCGCATCTGAGGTACGGTCTTCTCACCGTTCTCAAGCAAAAATTGAACAATTTCACTTGTCATTGGATTATCTCAAAATAGTGCGTCTGGTACATTGGATAGATCCAGCGGCGGTTTACGCTGGCGTTTGATTTTCTGGACGATGTGCGGGTACGGCGGCATATGCCAAACCCACCGGACAACGCGGCCCTCGTCGTCAAGGATGCCGTATCTCATGACCAATCCTCATAGAATTTGTGTTGCCCAGCCGGCAGATTAGCGCCGCACCGCTGGCATCTGTCATGCGTGTAACGGTAGTGGGCATCCACGCAACTGATGACGTTTTTATGGCCGAATAACCAGCACAGGATCTTAGTCATCGTTTTTCTCCAACAATTTTTCTTCGATGTATTGACGCAACTCTTCAATCTCTTCTTGCAGTCGCCGCTCAATCATTCTGTACGAAATCATTCCGCTCTGATGGTCTGGATGTGTTTCGCACCGCTCGTAAAAGTCCTTGATGTCTTCATACTTCATGCTATTTTGTCCTTAAATCCGCTTGTGTTTAACCTCTTAAAGCAAGCCTCGCACTTCCATCTAAATCCCTTACCGCTTGATAAGGGAACCTTGTGGCTTGCAGGGTTGACCCTGCATTGTTGGCAGTTGACTCCTTGGTAGGGGCAGTCACGTCCTTGATTGCAGTTGTTATTGCAGCACTTCACTTCCACGACCCACCCCGCGCAGCCATTTGACCAGCCAAAAACGCAGCCTTGTACGCCCCGTCGTGCGTATTTGATCTCATCAACTGCTCTTTAAGATGAGTAATCTCAGTTTGAGATTGTTTGGTTGCTTCTTCCCAAGCTGCCTCCCAAGCCTCCCACATAAATGCTTCCCTTGGGTCATAACTACCAGCCGGAATGGTCTTGTGAATTACAGACCACCATTTGCGCCACGCTTCTGATTTAGTCATAGCCTTGCCTTTATCAAGATTTTGAGTTCTGAACTGCTAAACAAACGATCTTTACCTTGG
>Ga0209086_10001963_pt1 | contig 16390 bp, 11 predicted proteins | sample M_130207_XF_Meta_FD_187312 | JGI IMG/M metagenome (GOLD analysis project Ga0209086, IMG submission 187312) | Freshwater microbial communities from Lake Montjoie, Canada to study carbon cycling - M_130207_XF_MetaG (SPAdes) (version 2) | ecosystem: Environmental > Aquatic > Freshwater > Lake... | reverse complement strand
GCGCGATGGCGTGGGCACGATGTGGCTGTTCGTGCGGCGTGCACGCAAGGATGACTTCGGAACGGAGCCTTATGCGTTCATGGGCGCGTTCCGCCCGACGAAGATCGAGGGCATGCTGCCGATGAGTGTGACGGGCGATCTCGCCAACGCGATGCCGGCCGAGTGGTTCGAAGTGGCGGCGCGGGCGAGGTAGTGAGTTCGATTCCACCTTCTAAACTCCACCTCATGCCCCTCACCCCCAGCCCCACCCTCCGCACCGCGCCACCGTGGTTCGTCGGCGCGTGGAAGCGCGAGTGGATGCGTCCGCGCGGCGAGCCCGCGCTTGAGACATCGATCGTCCGCGACCTCCAGACGCCGAGCGTCTTCGGCTCGGTTCGGATTGCGCTCGACCGCCCCGCGTTCGTCGGCGCCAACTCCTTCGCCGATCTCGATGACGCGCAACTCGCCGCGCTTCTCGCGCAACGCGGCGGTTTCGCGGGAACGGCTTCGTTTGTAGACGAAAAAGCAGCCTCAATCGCTACCTCAATTGCAACATGGAATCACGAGATCGACTTCCAACCGCGCAACGGCGTCGACGCCGCGCGCCTCACGCAGACGGGCCCGACGACGGTGCTCGAGGAATCGCTTGATGGAACCTTCGACGAGCTCTGGCAGTCGGTGCCGGGCGGCGACGGCAACTGCCTCGGCCTGAAGATCACGCGCGCGGGCCGGGTCGAGCGCATGCTGACCGTGGTCGGCGATCACTTCGTCTACGCCCGCAATCGCGCGCGCGATCTGCCTGATGCGCAGTCACTCACCGAACTGGCAGCGACCACTCACGCCACCCGCGCGCAGATCATCGAGATGCTCGACTGCGAGCTCTCGTACGGGCTCGTTCGCGTGTGTCGCGGCGTTCATAGACGCCCAGGCATTCGGCTACCTTGAAAACGAAACGCCCTTGGAGTTCTGGCGGCACCGCGCCCGGGCGATGGCTGCTGACCTTGAATCACGAATGCGCTTCTAGCCGTCTGATTTAGTGAAAGGACTCTGGCATGCAGGAGATCGTCGGTCAGCGCAATCAATGGCTTGTCTCCCTCGTTTCGCGCGTTATGCGAGAGGATGCCGTTGCAGTTACCTTGGAGGATTTGCTTACCGACGATAGGGGAATTTTCTCCGTCGCAGGGCTGTCGAGCCTTCTCGAGTTCATCGAGAAGTTTGGCATGGAGCTTTTCCCCTCGGCTTCGGAAGGTTCAATTGACACTCAACGGCTCATGCGGCGATGCCTGAGTGCCGATCTCTTGCGCGATCAGGTCCGCGCGATCATTGCGAAGGGTGAGGTGACTCAGGTGGAGTTTAAGTCTTCGCTTCGACACGACTACAAGTTGGCTGCGCTGCACCCGGGGCTAGAGCTTTCAACCAAGAACGGGAGCAAAATCCGAGATCAGGTGATGAAGGCGATCTGCGCTTTCTACAACACGGACGGGGGTCAGATTCTTGTTGGGGTGAGCGATGACAAGCGAGTCCTTGGGCTTGAGCCGGATTACCCTCTCGTGAGGAGATCCAACTCGGTGAGCGGCGACATGGACGCATGGCTGCAGAGGTTTAATCAGGATTTGATTGATTGCTTTGAGGATCCCGGCGCCGTTAAGCGCTGTGTCCACGCCGAGCCGGTGGAGGTCGATTGCAAAACGATCGTTCGCATCCAGGTTGGCAGGGGGCAGTCGCTTGGCTTTATCACGCTGTACGATTCGAAATGCGGCCATCCAGAAGCCTTCGTTCGTGAGTTCGTCACGAGCCGCGCGCTGCGGCCGAGTGACATCGAGGGCCACGTACTGGCGCGCAGTATGATTCGTGACGACAGGAACACGAATTCCGGTCGAATCCTAGAGATTTCCGCGGCTTGAGTTCCGACCGTAACGAGATTGTGCCTCTGTGAGTTCCTGCCTCGTCTTACCGCATCATCAGCGCTTCGGTAAGCCCAAGACAAGAGTCTCAAACACAGAAGCACAATCCTGAAGGCGGACGGTGCGCCGCGCAGCATGCGCTTGTCCCAGCCCTGCTAACCCGAGTGCATGCTTTAATGAGTGCATTGAACTTGATTCCCCATCGCTGAAGATGCGCGTGCATTGCATCGACCTCCTCGGCCAAGCATCGCGTGAGTTTGTAAATGGGAATAGAGGCGAAGAGGGATGGCTTGGCGAACGGTCCGAAGTGGATGCCAAACCCCTTGCCCCATGCGGGATCAGATGCAGCGGACTTGCTCCGGAGTTCGTCGGGCTTTGGTTGTCGACTCGGCCCGGCGGCAAAGAGATCTATGTCATTGTTGAAGAACGGAAGCCAATCTAGCAGCGAGAGCGCGCATACTCACGCCGGAGGAGATCCGCGCTCGCTTCGCCGACGAAGGCGTCTTGTGTCGTGGTTTCTTCATGGTGTCGTGCATTGTGCCTTCGAGTCCCAGATGGGTGTCTCAGGAAACTGTGCAGCGCACCACTTCTCAGATACGCCGAGCTTCCAGAGATCTCCGCGATCGTCCGCCCCGTCGATTCCTGTGCCAAGGCGCAGGCGACCTGCTCTTCCGTGAAACGCCTGTTCTTCACGCGAAACTCCAAGCTGGTTGGAAGCCGCAGTGTCCCAAACAACTCGCAGTCGATTTGGCTCAGGAACCCGCGCGAAGACCACGCCCCCCGATTCACACCGTTCCGTCCAACGGCGGCTTTCGGATCGGTCGATTGTTTCGTAAAGTGTCGACCTAACAGCGGAGTAAGATCGATGCGGGTTCTGCCTTCCACAGTTCACAGTTTTCGGAGCAACGCCGAGCGAAAAGTCTGTGACCTCTTGCAGGCGACGGACTTGGGGCCGAACGCGTTTGCACTGCACTCGCTGAATCTCTCCCGCCACGACTATAAGCGCTGGGCTGAGCTTGACTTTGTCGTTGCTTGGGAGGAGGGAGTGTTTGCGCTAGAGGTGAAGGGCGGACGGGTTGCATGCACAAGTGGGATCTGGACGTTTACGAACAGGTTCGGCGAAGCGCACCGGAAGTCCGAGGGGCCCTTCGATCAAGCAAAGTCCGGACACGACGCGCTGAGAGCGGCCATGTCCAACCATCCGGACCGCCCCACTCTGCGGAACATCTGCTGGGGCTGGGGCGTTGTGTTTCCAGACATCGACTTCGATCAGTCCAGCGTGGCTTGGTCGTCAGAACTGATCGCCGACTATCCGGAACTCGCCGGCAGAAGCGATGTTGGGCAGTACCTTCGGAGGTTGGCACGATGGTGGCGATCACAGGGACGTGGGCACCACACACTCGCTGATGCCGACGACCTTGCGGCGCTGTGCAAGGCCATGCGTCCAGACTTCGACAAAGTGCCGTCGATAGGATCAGCGATCGACCACGCGCTCGATGCCGTAGTGCGGCTGACCGACGAGCAGCTCGATGTCCTTGATTCCATCGACGACAATGAGCGAATCATCTGCAGTGGTGGAGCAGGGACGGGCAAGAGCTTTCTGGCGGTCGAGGCTGCAAGGAGGGAAGCTGCATCTGGACGAAGTACGGTGGTTCTCTGCCGTAGCTCGGTGTTCGCGGCATTTCTCCGCAGCCGGATAGATAGCAAGTCCGTGGTGGTCGTCGAGTTTGATGCAATTCAGCCGTTGCTGGACAAAGGCACCCAGTTCGCCTGCACCATTATCGACGAAGCTCAAGATCTCCTCAGTTCGCCATGCATGGACCGCATCGAGCGGCTGGTCCAGGGAGGCCTGAGCGGGGGGCGCTGGCGGATGTTCATGGACCCCAACAACCAGAGCGGTCTTCACGAGCCCGTAGAGCCTGGGATTCTCGACTCGCTGAAGAGGATCTGTACCGTCCATCGCCTGCGCCGCAATTGCCGCAACACGCAGCAGATCGTAATGCAGACGCAGCTGATCACCGGTGCCGACATCGGTGTCGCAGTGATCGAAGGACAGGGCCCGCCGATAGAGTTGGTTGACGTGAATGACGAACGTAGTGAGGCAGTTGCGCTCGAGCAGCGGTTGTCGCTGTGGCTCGACGGAGGCGTACGTCCAGGCCATATCACGGTCCTATCTCCAAAGCAGCTCAATGACTCTGTCGCCGCGAAGCTGTCTTCTCGAATGGCTTCGCAGATTTCAGCGGTCGACCCCCAGACCGCCTCCCGCTGGCCCCCCAGCACGATCACGTTCGCCACAATTCGCGACTTCAAGGGATTGGAGAATCGCTGCGTCGCGATCGTCGACCTCGACGGTTTCGCGGCATCTGACTCGGACGTAGCAGAGCTTTATGTAGCCATGACAAGATCTCACGCGGGTCTATGGATGGCTGTTCCACGCGGACAGCGGAACTTACTCAATCGACTCATCGCCGAACACGCAAAGCAGATGCTTGGAAAAGGAGTGAGGTCATGAGTTCAGCAAGCGCCGTCGACTTCCGGTCAGAACGGGATCGGGTTGTGGGCTACCTGCAGCAGCAGCTGATCGGCCCGGTTGAAGGGCTCTACGAGGAGCTCGAGGGGAGTCCGTTAGACAGATACCTTCTTGGCGTTTTGTATCCGCAGAGTGCCTTGGCCGACGACGTGCAGAAGGAAGAGCACGGCGAGACAGCTGGTTCCGGTGACGAAGAGTCGGAGAGTGAGAATCCGATCAGCATGGCGTTCGAGCGCCTACCGGCGTCAATGGGACTCAGCTTCTACGTCGAAGGAACCGAGAGGATTAAGTGCAGCATTTGGGGGGCCGTGTACCACCTCACCGAGAAGGAGAAGTCGCGAGAACGATGGAAGCGAGAATCGCTGGGTGAGCCGGAGGCTCCGGAGGCGATGATTCTCGTTCGCCCCACGATGGGAGCTCGCGACAAGCGGATTTCGGTCCTCGCAGGGCGTGGGGCACTCCACTCGGTCTGGCGGCCTCTCGGCGCGGGTTACCTTGTGACCGTAACGCTCATGAATCAGAGCGTGGCCGAAGAGGGCCGACCCGAACCCGATGCGTGTCTATTCCAGTCAGGCTTCTCTTGCGCGGCAGATGGCGGCACCATCTCCGATTATCCCCGGCTCGCCTCTCTTCGCCACGATCCCGAGGAAGAAGAACTTGCGCTTCTCTATCGGGGGCGACGCATCTTCGCGGTTGGCCATGGATGCGGTGCGCACTGGTCGGGAGAGGGTCGAGACCTCACTGTGAAGACGGCCGTAATGCCTTTGCACGAGGCGTTTCCGGTTACACGCGAGGTGATTGGTGCCCCCGGGGATGTCGGGTCTAACTCCTTTGCCACCATCCTGTCGCTGGATCACTTGGCCGATGAGAAGATCCAATTCAAGAAGCTCTGCCAGGAACTGCGGCAATTCGTGGGCTGCTACGGCTCTTGGATCACGGGCTTGGAACACCAAGCCCGTGGCTTGGGCATTCAGCACTCAGCGGCGAGCTCGCGAATTCTTGCACGGCTCAAGTCCGCCTTGAAGCGCATGGACGTTGGAGTGTCATCTCTCGAGCGTGATCCGATGGTTCAGCGAGCGTTCCGCCTCGCAACTCGCGCGATGATAATGCAGATGGTGCACAGCGGCAGGCCCTACGGAGGCGTTTCCCGCAAGCGAAACGAGGCAGTGTTTGTCCAGCCACAGTACTCCGGGGCGGACGTGTCGCATCTCCGCTGGTTCCCGTTCCAGCTGGCATTCATGCTGCTGACCATCGAATCAGTTTCGGACACGACAAGTGCTGAGCGAGACGTCGTTGACCTGATCTGGTTCCCAACGGGCGGTGGAAAGACCGAGGCGTACCTGTGGGTCGCAGCGCTTGAGATGATCCTCCGAAGGCTGCGCCACGGCGACGATGGGGCCGGAACCGCCGTCATCAAGAGGTACACGCTCCGATTACTGACATCGCAACAGTTCCAACGCGCCGCGTCCTTGATTTGCGCGTGCGAGCGACTGCGCACCGCTGAGAAGGATCTTGGTACGGAGCCTTTCGGGCTCGGATTGTGGATCGGAGGCCAGTCGTCCGCAAACACGTTCAAGGAAGCCAAAGAACAGTACGAGGATGTCCTCGACGACGCACGCCCGGAGAATCCTTTCCAGCTCCAACGTTGTCCTTGGTGCGGGACGCGGATCATTCCTGAAGAACAGGAGCCAGATCCCGCGTTCTACGGCGTTCGGGCGGAGCACACGCGGTTCGACTTTTACTGTCCAAGCGAGACATGTCCGTTTCACGAACGTCTCCCCGTGTCGGTCGTTGACGAGGAGATGTACCTCCGTCCCCCGAGCATGCTGATCGGGACGATCGACAAGTTCGCCCGCCTCGCTTGGGATCATCGCGCGAACGTCTTCTTTGGAGGACACAGACTTCCACCCAGCTTGGTGATCCAAGACGAACTTCACCTCATTTCGGGCCCGCTCGGCACCATCGCGGGCATTTACGAAGCAGCCATCGACTGCCTCCTGACCCGCGGGAACAACCGCCCGAAGATCATCGCGGCCACCGCAACCATCCGACGGGCAAAGGACCAGGCACAGCGGTTGTATGCGCGGCCCGTTGCGGTGTTCCCGCCGTCGGGGCTTACCGCTGACGACTCGTACTTCGCCAGAACGGACTACAAGGCCGCTGGACGACTCTATGTAGGTGTCATGGGCCAAGGACACACTCCGGTCACCTCCGTGGTCCGTGCAGCAGCAGCGACCTGCCAGGCACCTCAGGAAATGTCGACGCTCTCAAACGAGACGAAGGACGGCTACTGGACGCTATTGATCTACCACAACAGCAAGCGGGAGCTTGGCAAGACCATGGCGCTAGCACGGGACGACATCCCCGCCCGAGTACAGGTGATTGCCTCTGACGAGTCCAATCTGAGGCAGATCGACAACGTGGAGGAACTGTCCGCGAACCTGCCTGGCCGCCGGATCCCGGAGGTTCTTCTCCAGCTCGAACGACGATGCGGGGAGGACGCGATCGACATTCTGCCGTGCACGAACATGATTTCGGTAGGAGTCGACGTGAAACGTCTGGGTGTGATGATGGTCGTAGGCCAGCCGAAGACTACTGCAGAGTACATTCAAGCGACCAGCCGCGTCGGACGCGACCGGGTGCCCGGACTCGTGATCGCGATGTACTCACCAACAAAGCCAAGAGACCGCTCTCACTACGAGAGCTTCGTCGCATACCACGATGCGCTATACCGCTGGGTTGAGCCTACCAGCGTGACTCCGTTCGCGCTTCCTGCGCGTGAGAGAGCGCTCCATGCGGCTGTTGTGATTCTTGCACGACACGCCGCAGGCATGGCTGCCAATAGCGCGGCGGAGCAGTTCGACCCGGCGGTTGAGCCGATGAAGTCGCTCATCGCTTGGCTACTCGAACGGACGGCTCGGGCCGAGCCGGCTGAGGCCGCCGCGACGGCGAGGCACGTCGAGAAGCTTGTGGACCAATGGGCCGCGAGGGCATCGCGGTCTCGCAAGAAGCAGGGCAGCCCGCTCGTTTACGACGGTTCCGGCGGACCGCAGTTTGAGCCCCTTCTCTGCACGTTCGAGAACCCGGTCGGACAGGCGTGGAGGACTCTGAACTCAATGCGCAATGTGGACAGTCAATCTCTCATCTGGGTCAACGGCGAAAAGCACGACTGACGCACTGGAATGGACATGGCCAAGCAACCACACAGATCCAAGCCTTCTTCATCCGCTGCCGCTCCTTCGGGACCACCTCGGCCTGCAAAGGTGCGCACGAGGTCGATTCGGCGTTCTGCCACCGTGTCACCCTTTGGAGTGGGCGCGATCTATGACTTCGGTGATGAGTCGCTCGTCGCAATGGACACCTATTACTGGCAGGGCCACGGAGACAAGATCCGACTGCCGCGTCTTGAGAACGAACTTGGCGTGAGTCACTTTCTGATGGCCCCTGTGGTGCGAGAACGATTCAGTTCGTACACCAACAAGGTGCCATACCACCGATTCCCACAGTGGCTCTTCTGCCCATCCTGCAGGCGGATGCTCTGGCTCGACAAGAGTCGTGAAAAGGCTGGCGAGCATCCCCGCTGTGAGCAATGTCCCAAGAGGTCGAAGCTGGTGCCGATGCGCTTTGTGACCGCTTGCAGGGGTGGACACTTGGGCGAGGTGCCGTGGAAAAGCTGGGCGCACAGCAAAGCGACCGAACACCCCCAGCGGCAATGTCAGGTGGTTAACCTCAAGTTTGAGACGCGTCGAAGCGGCGGTGGCGGGCTGGGCTCACTCTGGGTCGTATGTCAGGGATGTGGCTCTGGTCGATCTTTGCACGGCATCGCACGCAAAGACAGCCTTCGAGGTGTGAGCGGCCCCTGCGAGAATCGGCAGCCTTGGGAGCGACCGGACCCGCCCGGGAGGCAACCCTGCGCTGAGTTCCCGCAGGTTCTGCAGCGTGGTGCGACAAACCTCTATTTCCCGAAAGTCCCTTCCGCGATCGACATCCCGGATTCGTCCCGAAATGCGCCGGATCTCCTGTCGGAGAATGTGAAGGCAAGCCCTTACTACAAGTTTCTCAAGGACGTGTACGGTTCGACGACAGCGCCTGCCAACGATCCGGCGGTCAACATGGCTGCCAAGATGATCGCCGATGCGCTCAACTGCGATCCTCAAGCAGTGATCAAGGTGGTGACCGTTGAGTTGAGTCCGCCGCCCGCAGCCAAACCCAAGGGTATGGACGGGCTGCTCCGCGAGGAGTGGGACGCCTTCATGGGAGTGGAGACGACCGACGATCCGCGAGCACCTTTCGTAGCTGAGCGTGCCGATCTGGCTCCGATCCTTGATGGTATCGGTGACAAGCACCCCTTCAGGTCGCTCGTTGCGTGCATCGATCGCGTCGTGCTCGCAAAGAGGATCCGCGAGGTGCGCGCTCTTCAGGGCTTCGAGAGACACGAGCCCGGGTCGACGATGCTGAGGCCCGATCTTGATCGCACGCTGGGGTGGCTGCCGGGCATTGAGGTCTTTGGCGAGGGTATCTTCGTCTCGCTTCGCGAGCAGGCGATTTCTGAGTGGGAAGCCGCCTTCGCGGGTCCGCTGGTCAGTCGCATCGGCGCGATGCAGGATCGCCGTCACCGTTCCAATCTCGCATTTCTCCCGACCTGTACGCCTCGCTTTGTTGTACTCCACACCCTGTCCCACATGCTCATACGACAGCTCAGCTTTGAGTGCGGATATGCATCTTCTTCGCTCCGCGAGCGAATCTTCGCTTCCGAGATGTCGGGTGACCTCGGTGGCATGGCTGGTATCCTCATTTACACTGCTGAGGGCGACTCCGAAGGATCGCTCGGTGGCCTCGTCCGGGAGGGACAGCCTGAGCGCCTGTTTCCCACGATATTGACGGCCCTGCAGAACGCGCGCTGGTGCTCGGCGGATCCGATTTGCCGGGAGCTTTCGGCCCAAGGACTCCAGGGCCTGAATCGCGCAGCATGCCATGCCTGCGCTCTGGTCAGCGAGACCAGCTGCATCTGCGCGAACGTGCTTCTTGACCGCGCGGTGCTGGTAGGTGACGACGATGGACTGACTGGGTTCTTCGGCGAGGTATGCGAGGCGCTTCAGCAATCGCTGTCTGGAGTGCAGACTCCATGAGGACACCTTCATACGAGGATCTCAGCAAGGAACAGGACGCGATCTGCGTATTTGCGCCGCTCGACGGTGCGACGCTCGTGTCCGGACCGCCGGGCACGGGCAAGACCGTCGTGGCGTTCTACCGCGCCGAGGTTGCGGCGAAGAAGCAGCAGACGCCACGGCTGGTCATGTACAACAACGTGCTCTGGAAGTACTCCAGCAACGCCAGCAAGAACAAGAAGGTCAAGGATGGGGTGGACACCTACTTCCACTGGTTTGGAGGCTGGTGGACACGGGTTTTCAAAGCGCGTTATCCGCAGGTTGCCCCGTACAGCCCGGATTGGGAGAAGATGATTCCTCAGACGTTCTCGCTTGCCACCGATGCCAGTGCTCGCCAGCGTGCGTTTGAGCAGTGGGGACACCTGATCATCGATGAGGGCCAGGACTTCGCGAAGGGGTTCTATCAGATAGCGGCGGTTGTTCTGGCACACGCGTCGGCAAACGGTGCCACCGGAGTAGCTGTGACAGTGCTGGCGGACGAGAATCAGCGACTGAGTTCGGACAAGAACTCGTGTCTGGCTGAGATCGAGTCCTCGCTCGTCATTCCCCCTGCACGGCACTACACGCTCAAAAAAAACTACCGGAACACGTATGAGATCGCACGGGCCTCGGCACACTTTTACTGCGGCCTGAGGAGCGGCATTCCGGCGCTACCAGATGGACGACATGGGAACACCCCAAGACTGCTAAGGCTCGACGACTTGGATGCCTCCGTCGAGATGATTCGACGCTTCATCGCAAACCAGAGTGACCTGGAGGTGGGTGTGTTCCTGCCCAATCAGGCGATGCAGACAAAGTACTACAACAAGCTCGAACACCGTCTGAAGGATGTCAAGGGAGTGCGTGTGCAGCGCTTCACGAGCGGCGACAAGACGCACGGTGACGCCGACGCTCTAGTGTTCGATCGCCCGGGTACCGTAACCGTCCTCTGCGACAACAGCTGTAAGGGTCTGGAGTTCGACGCCGTGTTCATTCCCGAGCTCCAGGCGCGTCGATGGGATCCCGCGGCAATCGATCACATGAGAATGCAGTTCTACGTTCTCTCGTCGAGGGCAAGGCAACACCTGACGTTCCTGTACTCCGCGAAGGCTGGGGAGCAGGTTCCGATACTTGATCATTTTCCAAGCCGGGACACGGTCCTGTTGGAGTGGATCGATGGCTAAACGTTCACCGAAAACTCCCGGCACGCTGTTCGAAGGGCGATCCCGCTTCGTCTTCGCCACGAATCGCGCCAACGTACTTCCGATCCTGTCCAGCGGGTTGATTCGACCGATGGCTGCGTACGAGAAGTACTACGACGATCTGCTCGCCTACTGCCCCGGCCTGATCCCGCTCTGGCCCAACGGCGTGCCCGCCTCGGTTGTGCCCTTGCTCTCGTCTGGCGAGCCCGGCATGTTTCCAGTGCTCGTCGAGCTGGATCCCAAGCTGATGATGTCACAACCCCGGTCGAGCCTGTCACTCGACTGCAAGGTGATGGACGCTGAAGCCACCCCAGCAAGCAGCGGTGTTCTCTGCCACCTCATGCGCTCACCGATTCCAGTTGCGGCCGTCAAGTGCCTCCACTTCTCGAGCAACGACAACATGAAGGACTTTGAGGCGAGAGACTTCGACAACGTGCTCGCGCTGCCTCCCCTTCGGGTGACCCCAGCCGCGTTCTTGGCCAGCGGCCCGGAGTCAGCGCAGTTGACCGCTGCGCTGAGGGCGATGACCGTTCCTGCGGCTGTTTCGGTTGAGTTCCGACGGTTGGACGCGGCGATGGGTGCTGTCGCCATGCTTTCTCTGCTTCTTCCTTCATCCAAAGCCTGGCTTGACGCGTTGGCTGCGACGGTGTCGTATCCGCAGCCGGAACAGCCCCAGCAGGGGACCTTGCCGTCGTGGGTCAGCACGCTGGTCGCGCTGATCATGAGTTCCGGGTCGCCGGACGAACCAGGCCGAAGTGTTGATCTTCGGCTCATGCACGCAGCGATCGAACTGCTGCGATCTGCCTCGCCCAAAGATGGGTGGGTTGAGGCCAAGATTGTGGCTGAGCTGGCATCGCGAGCTTCGGTCGGCGCAAACCCGACAGACGCGAAGGAGATCGACAGCTGGCGGGACGTGGTGACCTCTATTGCAAGGGCCGACAAGCAGGCTGGCTCGCTCGATGACAGCGGATCGCTCGTTCGCCGCGCTCTCATGCTCTTGGTACTTCGATGCACTCCCGAGCGCATCGCTTTGGCATTGGAAACTCCGCTCCGTCCGGGGCCCCAGGTCACTGCGATCGCCGGAATGCTCTCTGGTCTGTTTCACGGATACAGCCGCCTCTCCCGCGATTTCAAGACGCGGGCATGCGTGCCAGATGTGCTGTCTCGCTTGGCACTGTGCTGGTGGTCGCCCATCGATGGCGTGAGTCGAAAGGTCGCCATCGGAACATCGGTCAAGAGAGACGATCCGACGACCGCACGCATTGCGGTTACGGTCGATCGCTCCGTGCTGATGGACAGGACGTTCCGCCCCGACGATGCAATGATGCGACTTTACTATCACGCCAAGAGCGTCGGATATCTCTTCGATTATGACCCCGCGATGAAAGTGTTTCACTTCACAGCGAAGGGCGAAAGCGACACGCCGCGTCGGGTCATCATCGAATCGGGCCGTGCGACACCCAGAGGTGAGCGGACCATCCGGATACGCACTGTGTGCGTCTCTGCGGACGGCAAGCCGATCCGCGCATCCAAGCGGGAGGACGCGATCGCGCTGCTAGAGCGTAATCATGACCCAGCGACGCAGTGCAGGTTCGCAGCCGAGCCGAAGTCCGGCAATGTCGAGGTGCTGGTTCATCAGATTCTCGAGACAATGGACTCACCCGAGCTCCAAGCGCACATCGATGCCGTGGTCCGAACTGCGGATGAGTTGGAGGTCGCATGGGCGGGTCGCGTAGTTACTGAGCCCCCTCGCGCCCCTCGCGCCAAGGCGCCGCGAACCGCCACAGACATTAACCGGGCGTAGCGTACGGCAACCACAGGCAGCGCGTTGCCGCAAGTCTGGAGCACGGCCGGGAGATGCGCCGCCGACTGTCCGGATATGCGCAGCCATTCTGCGTTTCCCGATGCCCTGCCCCCTGAATTCTGTACCAGCGCTATGAGAGTCCCGAACAGCCCCGGTTGGGCTTGGGAGACTCTCGAATATGAATCGGAAACGTCACTCGCCCGAGCAAATCATCAAGGCACTCCGCGAAGCTGAAGCGATGTTCGCGATGGGTAAGACCGTCGCGCAAGTCATCCAGTGGCTCGGGATCAATGAAAAGACTTACTACCGCTGGCGGACCAAATACGGTGGCCTCAAGTCAGAGGAAGCCAAACGACTTCAAGTGCTCGAGTTGGAAAACACCCGACTCAAACGACTCATCGCACACCAAGCGATTGAGAACGCAATCTTGAAAGAGGCAAATGATTTTTTGGGAAAACCGCGAGCCCCGCACGAAAGAGGTTGGTCGTGAAACACGTGCAGGGGCAACTCAAATGCGCACAACGGATGGTGTGCCGTGTTCTGAGTCAACATCGATCGACGCAACGTTACACGCCTCAAATCGCGTGCGATGAATCACGGCTCATGAAGCGAATGGATTCGTTCGTTCAGCTTCATCCGCGACGCGGATATCGAATGATGTGGGGAACGCTTCGCCTCGAAGGGTGGCGGATCAACAAGAAGCGCGTGCATCGATTATGCCAACGCGAAGGATTCTGTGTTCCGCAAAAACAGCGTAAAAAATGCGGTTTGGAACGAATGCGAACGGAATTGATCGCGCCAAAGCGAGTCATCGCAATGATGTGTGGTGTTGGGATTTCGTGCACGATCGCGACGAACGCTCACGTCCACTGAAGTGGTTGACCATCATTGATGAGTTCACGCGTGAGTGCGTGGCGTTGGAGTGGCGGGCTCGATGAGGTCGGGCGATGTGATTCAAGTCTTGATCAACGCTTTCAAGGCGCGCGGCGCACCGAATCACATTCGCAGTGACAATGGACCGGAGTTCATCGCGCATGCAATTCAGAAATTTATGAGCGCGACTGATGTGAAGACTTTGTACATCGAGCCAGGCAGTCCTTGGCAAAATGGATTCGCGGAGAGCTTCAATAGTCGTGTGCGTGACGAGCTTCTCAATGCGGAGATTTTTATGGATGTGCGCGATGCGAAGTCGCTGAGCGGAGCGTGGCGGGATGAGTACAACAATCATCGTCCGCACAGTTCACTGGACTACTTGCCGCCGGCGGTGTTTGCGGCGACACTTGCAACTTCTCCGCTCGGGGCTTCGCCCCTCGCTGCGAAGTTGCAAGTGTCAGATGGTGCGTTGGGTTATGGCTATGAAACACTGACTGTCATAGCGAGTGGTACATAGGACGGGGGCAGGCCACCGATCCCTGATCCGATCCTGCTGCGAGTGGTGTGGGACGCTTCGGCCTCCAGCAGAGATTGACGTTCACACAGAGGGAAGCGATGCTTGCGGGACAGAGCGCCTGCGATTCGACGCGGATAGCGAATGGCTAGCGATTGGTTTGGGTCGTAGCCCCAGCAACCCTGACTACAGCGGTCAGACGCATAGATTATAGATTCTTGACCCAAGCCAAGTCCTCGCTCCAGTGCTTGCACGCCAGACTCGTATCGTGGTGCTTGCGATTCCTTGCGAGCGCGAGGAACAACTCAATCATCCTGCAAACAGCGCGGACTCGATGCTTGGTCCCAGCGTCCCCCCACAGTGCGTGCTGGCCCCGTGGCAGCAGTTCCGTGGGAAGCAGCAGCGCGTCACGCAGCCGAGCTTGCCGTTCGGAAGGCGGCCTCGCGCCCGTGCCAACGCAGTAACCGAGCTTCCTTAAGACTCCTTGCGGGTTCCACGCGCCAGTCTTGAAACTGGAAACCATCGTCCCAAGCGACGCGCGGACAGTAGCGAGGCGCGTGCGTGTCCATTCGTCGAGTTCAGCGCGATCGACAACGGGGGTATCTTTATCAGAGCTCCCGTCTCGCACGTGAGATGGCCAGACTTCGTTGCCGTAGAGCAAGAGCCATGACGCTTGGTAGACATCCTCCTTCCGAGGCTCGTAGCCGTAGCCTGCCTCGAACAGCGCGGACAAGCAAACCATGAGTTGATGCTTGTCTTTCACATCACGGGCGAAGTACCTCTCCCAGTCTGGTGAGTACCCTTTCGCAACGTACGGCAGGCCGAGCCTTTCAAGCAGCTGTTCGAAGTCGATCACGCGGCCGCTGTCACGGCGGGCGCGGAGATCGGGGACAAAGCAGCGATATCCCCACGGCAGAAGGCTGCTGATCTCCTCGAGCACCTCGGTGGCCTCATCAGGGGACAGCGGTCCGCGCTCAGGTGGCGCCGATGGCTGCACCTTGACCTCAACCACCACGGTTGGGGTGGGCGTCTTCTTCCTCGCCTTGATTCTCGTGCCTGTCTCTTCCGTTTCCATGGCGCGCAGTGTAGGCGGGTGGTGCGACTAGTTCACCGTTCGGCTGAAGCGGCTCACCCTTGACCCTTCTGGGAAACTCTGCTATCACGCTATCACTATGTCCCAGGACATCTACCGACGGTCCGTGCTCGTTCGCAATGTGCCAAGTGAGCTCTTTCGGTGGTGCGAAGAAGAGAGGGAGAAAAGACGCATGTCACAGCGTGAGTATCTGATCGGCCTGCTGGAGTGCGCCCGCAAGCGCGCCGACCAGCCGTTGCTCTTTGAGCCGAAGGGAAGCGAAGCGCGGGCTCGGCCCGCTTCGGCGGAACCTGGGTCGGCGTTCAGCTTTGTCGACCTCTTCGCGGGGATCGGCGGGCTCCGGCTCGGCCTCGAGTCGGCCGGGGGGCGGTGCCTCTGGTCGTGCGAGTGGGACAAGCACGCCCAGAAGACCTACCACGCGTGGTTCGGCGAGTTGCCTGCGGGCGATATCAACGAGGTCGCCGCGAAGGACATCCCCAACCACGATGTGCTTGCCGCGGGGTTCCCGTGCCAGCCGTTCTCGATCGCGGGGGTGAGCAAGAAGAAGAGCCTTGGCCGAGCGCACGGGTTCAAGGATGAGGCGCAGGGGACGCTCTTCTTTACGCTTGCTGCCATCGTTGAGCAGAAGAAGTCGCCCGTTCTGCTTCTTGAGAATGTGAAGAACCTGAAGTCCCACGATCAAGGTCGCACCTGGATGGTGATCCGGGGAACACTGGAAGAACTCGGCTACGACGTCTACCACCGCGTGATCGACGCGGCGGGCTGGCTGCCCCAGCACCGCGAGCGCGTGTTCATCGTTGCGCTGCGACGCAAGCTATTCGGAGGCGAGACGGTGCCCGACCTTCAGTCGGTCGAGGCGTACGAGGACGAGCGCGTCCGAACGGTGCGCGAGATCCTCGAATCCTCGGTCGAACCGCGCTACACGCTGACCGACAACCTCTGGAAGTACCTACGCGACTACGCGGCCAAGCACGCCGCGAAGGGCAACGGCTTCGGGTACGGGCTTGCCGATCTTGATGGCATCACGCGCACGCTCTCGGCGAGGTACTACAAGGACGGGAGCGAGATCCTGATCCCCCAGCCCCGCAAGAACCCGCGCCGCCTGACCCCGCGCGAGGCTTCGCGGCTGATGGGATTCACGGGGCGCTTCGCGCGCCTTCGTGGCTTCGCCGACGGCGAGTTCCCGCAGGTGGTGTCGGACACGCAGGCGTATCGGCAGTTCGGCAACGCGGTCGCTCCGCCCGTCGCGGAAGCGGTCGCGGGGGAGATCGCACGCGTGATCCAGGCGCGTGTGTTCGCGCAGCGGCCAGGTGAAACGCTGCGGATGCTTGAGAAGGTGGGATG
>Ga0209086_10001961_pt1 | contig 16415 bp, 8 predicted proteins | sample M_130207_XF_Meta_FD_187312 | JGI IMG/M metagenome (GOLD analysis project Ga0209086, IMG submission 187312) | Freshwater microbial communities from Lake Montjoie, Canada to study carbon cycling - M_130207_XF_MetaG (SPAdes) (version 2) | ecosystem: Environmental > Aquatic > Freshwater > Lake... | reverse complement strand
CCTTCTAGATCCTCGGCTAGTGGATCCCAGGCACGAATGTTTGACTCGGCCAGTTTGAAAACTCGAAAGCCCACGTCACCAACGAACATCGGATTCTCAGAGCGAACCTTGGCTCCAGCACGACGCAGACGCTCGGCAGTGATAGCTGAGATTGTTGGGGCTAAACCATTTTGGACACAATACTCATATGCAAATCGAGCCTCGGCATCATTCTCGTTGAGTTGCTCTGGTAATTGAACAAGAATGAACTGACGCGCAACCCCGTCCTCCATATTTTGCCGAAAGACGGCCTCGCCGGTAGAGCCTGAACCGGCAAAGAAATCAACGACTAGGTTCTCGTGGTTACTACTCGACGCGCCGAGCTGTATAAGTCGCTTGATCAATTGGACAGGCTTCGGGTTACTAAATACTGAAGCGCCAAAGAGTGCCTTTAACTGTTGAGTGGCGTTTGAAGTTGTATCCACATCATCCCACCATGTTTTGGACACCTTCCCTCGATCCTCCGCTTCACTTAAGAATCTCTTCCGCTGTGGTCCAGCATCTCCACTAACTCCAAATACGATTCTATTTTCCGCCAATAAGGTCTCGAAGACGGACTTCTGGTTTTTCCAACTACTTCCCTCATTCGGTCGATAAATAACGCCCGTCTTTGGATTGACGATCTCGTAGAGTTGATTTGGTCGCTCTCCGCCAACCTGAAAGGGGTCAGCCTTCCACGGACCACGAGGATCATCGTCTGGGTTTGAGAAACCATCACCATCTTCAGGCAGTCGAAACGCTGAACGGTTGGCAACAAAGAAGTCCTTACTCTTTGCATAAACGATGTTGAAAGTATGCGAGACGGAAACAATTGCAGTATTTGTTACTGACTTAGTTGAGTTCCAGACATATGTAGCCATGAAATTATTCTCACCAAATATTTCGTCCAACATTGCGCGTAATCTGGACTCTTCATGGTCGGAAATCGAGACAACAATCACGCCAGACTCACCAAGGAGAGATTGGGCCAATTTAAGTCTTGGATACATCATATTGAGCCAGTCCGTATGAAAGCGACCGCTTGACTCAGCGTTCGACGTGGTCTTCCGACCCTCGTCGGCTTGACCAGTGATCTCTAGGTAGTTCTTTATGCTGTCCTGAAAATTGTCTGGGTAGACGAAATCATTTCCCGTGTTGTAGGGCGGGTCGATATAGATGAGCTTGACTTTGCCGGCGTAACTCTTCTGGAGAAGTTTCAGAACTTCGAGGTTGTCACCTTCGATCATCAGATTCTTGGTTGCATCCCAGTCTTCGCTCTCATCAGGAGACGGCAACAGAGTGCCAAGTGATGGGGTGAGCGCCATCTTGCGAGCGTTGCGCTTGCCGAACCAGGAAAGCCCGTACTTCTCATCAACCTCGGAGACGCTCGCGTCTCCAACAAGCTGTTTCAGGACCTCGGCGTTGATGCTCGACCCCAACGGGCCTTCGGTCATGAGTTCCGGGAACAGCTCGCCCAGCCGACGGACGTTCTCTACTACGACGTCCTCAGACTTGGCGTCGGGGCTGTTGATACCGATCTTGTCCATAGTGATTCCATTCTCTCATCTGATCGGCCGTGCGCCAGTTCCAACGAGCCGAGTTTTAGCGCGCTCAGCGCTTAGAGGCAACCGGTACTAGATTGCCGTTCGCATGTGACGCGCAGTAGTGCTTAGTTGCAGGGTTTTCTCGTGCGTCAAGACGTTGATGAGGTTTAATTCTAATGACACCATCAAGTTGGGTAGTAATTGCAAGGTGGCATTATGCTGCATTTTTATTCAGCTCGGAAAAGGGGGATTCAGAGATGACCGGGTACTCAAAGCCGATTGGAAAAACTGATGATGCAGCGAAGCAGTTAATTATCGATGCACTCGAAGGCAGCAATACTCATGGTTTCGATCTGGATTCGATCTTCCACACCGATTGCTGGGTGGTTATTGAGTTCTTAAAATGCGACACAGTCCCACCAAGCGTTTCTCATCCCAAATTTTATTGGAATCAAAATTGGCGCAAATTTGCCTCACTTTGGGCGATTACACAAAAACTTGAGGGGAGGCTCTATCTCGTCAACTATGATGACGCCCGCGATGACTTTAAGGTCATTCGAGTTGAGTCACTAACTCCAAGTGCGGATGGGGGAATAACATCTGAAAGGACTCTTAACACGGACTGGGAGGGATTCGTGCGCTGGTACAAAGGCCTGAATTCTGCCGCAACTCCAACATGGGCCTAAAGAACTTGGCTCTTCAGGTCTCAGCAGGGTTTAATGATCCCGAATAATGAATAGGTAGGGCTTGCCTGCGTAGAGAGCCGCCCTGCCCCGATACCTGTAGAAACCCTTGAAGCAGAAGGCCGCACGATTGATGAATTTGGGCATCGCCTCGGTCGGCCCATTCTTGAGGCAACGGGCGTGTCATGCGGTTATTCCAGTCTCGCAGAGGCCGAGCCTGCCAACAGGCTCTGACATTCCTTAAGTTCCAACGTCTTGCGCCGTAATTCAAGATTGAGGTCTGACCGTGTGCGTATTTGCTTGGCTTTAGTCGCCTTAGATTTCAACGCATGAATTTCCGCTTCTAGCTCGATGCAGTTTGAGAAGGCTTCGAAACGAGTCATGGTCTCGCGATTCGATTTCGATAGGCCGAATACTCCTGTCCGCTGCGTGATCGCCAACGACAGAAGCCGATCAAACCAACCGACATATAGATCCGCAACACTGATTCTCGGCAATTTGCCAAGACGGAATGTAGAGAGTCCGCGTTCGCTTTCTGAATGGGCCAATGCTCCGTCGTCAAGCCGAACAACTAAAAGGTGGTCTTGAGATGAACGATCAGCCATGCCAGTTTCGATCCCAGCGGGAATGGCGATTGACATTTCGACCCACGCCGCAGCACTCGTCATCGCCAATACGATCGGGTACGGAATTGATCGATGAATCTGACTCGTCAAGTCGCTGAGCATCGACGGGCGGGCGGGCTCACTGCGGAGCCGCCCCCAGATCACTTCAATTTCATGAGCGGAATCCGTATCGCCCTTGAATCCTGGAAGCCCGGTATTCGATGGCTGCAATGATGCGACCCACCGAAGCTCACCAATCAGTTCCTGCACGAGCTTCTTCCCACCACGGCCGCCAGCGCCCATCTCCATCAGTGTCTTCTTTGGAATTTTCTGGCTTACCCGCACCTCTGAAGGTAGACCGAAGATTTCAACGAGCCACTCCTCGGAACCCATCGTTGAAGATTCCACCTTTCCTTGCGGCATCAGGCGCTGGGCTCCAGGACCATCACGGCGACAATTTCAAAGGAATCCTCGGCAAAGGAGCCAAGCGTGGGGGCGTTGGTTCCACCAGCCTTGAACAGACTCTCAACACTCGTCTCGATCTTTCGTCCAACCACGGACTGCATCGCCACTACCGCCAACTTTCGCAAGGCTTCGATCTTCTCGCCGTTGGCGGTCTTCTTTTCAAATTGCGCAACGAGGGGATCATCGAGCTGATCGATACCTCCACCAACTAGGCGAAGCACGTCGAGAATGTCCTTCGTTCGCGTGTAAGAAGAGACAACCTCTCCGTCTTCTCCAACGTGCACGAGGTAATAGGGAGCAAGCGGGTAACCGGCCTCCGTACTTTCGAGCCGACCATCTGCGCTCAAAAGAAAGATTGCTCCCGGGGAAGAGCCAGTCGGCGTTCTCACTACGGTCATGGAGCCGAGCGGGTGCTGGTCGACTTCACCGTGGACTTGGCTCATCTGATTCAACTGGATCTTAAAATCAGTGAGGGTCAGGTCAGTAATTGAAATCCCCGAGGAAAGGTCTTCAAGGTCGATGACACTTTCCTGCAGCTGGAGAAGTTGTCGACGGCGATATTCCAAGTCGTTCATGATGTCACCAGAATCACGTTCGATGAGATTCTCTTCACCGGTCGCCGAAATATCAAGCAGGACCATCTTCCCACTAACTCTCTTCTCCAGGTCGATGTATTCCTCGAGCTCGATATTCGGCCAGAAGTTAACCAATTGAATCTGATCATTCTGCGAGCCCAGTCGGTCAATTCGGCCGAAGCGCTGAATAATTCGAACAGGGTTCCAGTGAATGTCGTAGTTGATCAGCCAATCGCAGTCCTGCAGGTTCTGTCCTTCCGAGATGCAGTCAGTCGCGATCAAGAGATCAATTTCACCCGAATCTTGAAGATCCGCAGGTCGCTCCTTGGAGATCGGTGAGAAGTTAGAGAGAATCGCAGTGAGGTCACGCTTTGATGCTTTGAGCGTTGTCTGATTCCCTGCGCTCCCGGTTACCAATGCCGAGGATATTCCTAACTCTTCTAGGGCCCAAGGAGCTACGTGTTCGTAGAGGTAGGTGGCGGTCTCCGCAAATGCAGTGAACACAATGATCTTTTTGTTCTCCCCATTGATGGGGTGCTGCGCCTTGTTCCTGATCATGGTGCGCAGCTGATCCAATTTGGCATCACGATCCGGCGTTATCAGTTGAGCAATGTCGAGCAAATTCCTCAGGCGACGTTGGTCGTCTTTAAGGTCCTGCTTCCATCGCTTGACGTCGACATCAGCCAACAGGACTTTGATCTTGCCTCCCACCGTAAAGTCTTCGAGCTCTGGATCATCGAGATCAACCTCGGAAACCTGAAGCTCATCAATCGAGGCCGGCGCAGAGTCAATTTTCTCTATGGTGTTCGTCACTTCAGCGAGGAGCCGACCGATAGTGAGTGCGAATGAGTGGACTGAACTCTCCATCCGCTTCAGAACATTGATTCGAAGCAGGTGAACGAGGCTCTCTTCGCGGTCCGCCTGGCGAAACAGGACACTGCCACCCTTCACTTCTTTGCTGTATTTCTTGTCATATTCGGCTTGCTTCTTCGGCAAGACATACCGCAGCGGGGCGTAGCTGGCAAGGAATAGTTTTCGAATCTCTGAATTGATATCCGCAATTGGGCGAAACTCATTTCTCAAGTCAACGTCAGCCTTAATGTTGATCGGCACCAGCCGTTCAGGGAACTTACCAGTCTCGTCCGTGCCGTAGTACTTCTCGATGTGCCGACGCGACCTAGCGATGGTCAGGTGATCGAGCAGGCTGAAGTAATCAAAGTCCAACATATCAATGAGTTTTTTTGACGTTCTCTCCCTCGCAGGGAGTTTCAACCAGCGATTGAACTCCATCTGGGCACGTCTCGTTGTCAGGTCAACACTCGGGATCCCGACAGAGGCAAGGGCGGTATCATCCCCCTCAAGAGCGAACGCGATCTGGTTTCGAAGGTCGGTAAGACGGTTATTGACTGGGGTGGCCGAAAGCATCAGCACTCTGGTCTTGATGCCTTCTTGAACGATCTGGCGCATCAAGCGGTCGTAACGCGTCTCTCGCTCGCTCGAGTACTGCTTGTTGCGGAAGTTGTGTGATTCATCAATCACGACGAGGTCGTAGTTTCCCCAATTGATGTTTGCCAGGTCGATATCACCTGACAGCCCCCCGTCACGCGAGAGGTCAGTGTGATTGAGCACGTCGTAGTTGAACCGATCGCCTGCCAGCACGTTGCGGCGATCGTTGGATCGATAGAGAGTCCAGTTGTCACGGAGCCTCTTCGGACACAAAACGAGAACTCGGTCGTTCTTCAGCTCGTAGTACTTGATAACGGCAAGAGCCTCAAACGTCTTACCGAGCCCAACGCTGTCGGCGATAATGCATCCTCCGAAACGGTCTAGCTTGTCCAAGGCTCCAATCGCTGCGTGTCGCTGAAAGGCATAGAGCTTGTTCCAGATCGTCGTTGAACGGATACCGGTTCGGCCGTCCATGATCTCGTCTTCGTCGAGGCCCGTGCCCTCACGTCCCAAGAGGTTCGCCAGGACCAACCAGTAGATCTCCTCTGGGGTCCTGAAACGACCTAGCTCCTCGAGCCTCTCGCATAGGGAATTTAAAAGGGAATCCGAGACCTCGGAGGCCGCCAGTTTCTCGAGCAGCCATGCTGATACCTGCTCAACATCTGAGAAACTTTCGCTAGCTTGCACAATTGCAAGCCCGCCGCCGCCTGTCACGCCTAGGCCTGGTGTGGTTAGCGAGAATGAGCCGACCAGGGCGCCATCGGGGTTCTTTCCACTCGTTCCGATGATCAGGGCGTCTTGAACGACTTCGCTGGGGGCACTTCGGATTGTGGCGTGGCTGCGCATCCAGTCGCCAAGCAACTTCGCGAGACTGCGATCAATCAGGCGATGACGAAGGGCCCGATCGCTTCGGCCTCCTTGAAGATCTAAAAGCGAAGGCACCGATGACATAGTCAGATCAAGAGTTGCCTCATCGCCGAGCACACGCTTAATTCGCTCGAGGCCGTAGAGCGAGACGCCGGAAGTCAGCCACTCAACCTTTGAGTGATCAGAACTCGCAGCATCAAGGAAGTCGATTACTCGATCATCGCCGGTATTTCGAAGCAGCCTCATGCCCTCACCTTAAAGACTCTGGATTCGCGTGAAGCCGGCCTGCTCCAGGATCGAACTCATGTTGGACTTCGCGACGTCGCCGTCAAATGCGCTATCTCGAAAGATGCAGTTCACATCCCCCACTACTCCGAGTTCCGCGCGCCACGCAACAATTCCTTCGGCGAGCGCCTCCACATCAGCTTGAGAGATTTTGCTGTCGAGACAAGCGAACATGACGCCTCCTCCGACAGCGCTCACGTGGTGACCAGCGATGCTCTTGGTCTCAATCGGGACGCAGAGGTCGAGACCTCGCTTGAGCAAGATTTCATACAAGACATCTAGCTCGGACCGCCCTTCAACCAAGTGGTCTTCGCTGGTGCGAAGAGTGCCTTCTAGATCCTCGGCTAGTGGATCCCAGGCACGAATGTTTGACTCGGCCAGTTTGAAAACTCGAAAGCCCACGTCACCAACGAACATCGGATTCTCAGAGCGAACCTTGGCTCCAGCACGACGCAAGCGTTCGGCCGTCAAGGACGCGATGTTCTCCTCAAGTTTGTGCTCCCTGCAAAAAGCGAGAGCTGATGCTTGCTCTTTGTTCTCATCGAGCAACGGCTCAGGGAGTTGGACAAGAATAAACTGACGGTTGCCACCATCGAGCGCGTTCTGCTCCATGACTGCGTGACCCGTAGTGCCCGAGCCAGCAAAGAAATCGAGGACGATGTCTTCTCCAGCGGTGATCATCTCGACGATCTCGCGCAAGACGCCTTCATCCTTTGGGTAGTCAAAATAGTCACCGCCCATAAGCGATCGCAGTCGTTTCGTTGCCGCCCTACCGTCTTGGTAAAAGACGCTGTACGGCGCAGAATACTCACGGTCCCTCAGATATGCCTTGCTCGTAGGAACACTCTTCTCATCAGGACCAAAGCAGACTCGGTCGTCGTCAATCAAAGCCTGCATTTTTTCTTTGCTTCCTATGATCCAGCCACGAGATGGAATCGTGACAGGTTTCGCAGTAGTCGGGTGAAGAATGTCGTAACGTGGCCCGCCGCCGCCCGGCCACGAAATATTGTCAGGGAAAAATATTCCTCGAAAATCGACTTTTGAGTAGTGCTTCAGCTGCTTGGCAGGATGACTTTCAGGAAGTGACTTGAACCATTCCTTCAATTGCGTGGTCATCAATTTGTAATCAGCACCACAAGATTTCCGAATCTTTTCATATGCTGCGTAAATCTCATCAAGCCCCTTCTTCCGCTGCCGCCACTGGGACTTCTTTGACGTGAGGGCTGCTTTGCTCTTGACGTAGCAAAGGATGTATTCGTGAGAAATTGAAACAAATGCAGAATCATTTTTTCTACCGGCGGCCCAGACCATGTCAGCAATGAAATTCTCGGAGCCGAATACGTCATCTAGTAACGCCCTCAGCCTTGGTTGCTCGGCTTCATCGCATGATGCAAAAATTGCACCATCGTCACCAAGTAGAGAATGAGCCAACTTCAGCCTCGGATACATCATGTTGAGCCAGTCGGTATGGAAACGGCCGCTTGACTCGGCGTTGGAAGTGGTCTTACGTCCTTCTTCTGTCTGGCCAGTGAGTTCGAGGTAGTTCTTAATATTGTCCTGATAATTGTCCGGATAGACGAAGTCCTTGCCCGTGTTGTAGGGCGGATCAATGTAAATCAGCTTCACCTTGCCTGAATAGCTCTTCTGGAGAAGCTTCAGCACTTCAAGGTTGTCGCCCTCAATCATCAGATTCTTGGTGGTATCCCAGTCTTCGCTCTCATCAAGGCACGGCAACAAGGTGCCTAGTGACGGGGTGAGCGCCATCTTGCGAGCGTTGCGCTTACCGAACCACGACAGCCCATACTTCTCGTCAACTTCGGAGACGCTCGCATCTCCCACCAGCTGCTTTAGCACGTCGACGTTGATACTCGGGCCCGATGGACCTTCGGTCATGAGCTCCGGGAAGAGTTCTCCAAGACGACGAACGTTCTCGGCCACGACGTCTTCAGACTTAGCGTCGTTGCTGTTGATATCGATCTTGTCCATGCTCACTCCGTTCTCGAATCTTCTTGAGCTAACAAAATTCATATTCTCGATACATGGCCCCATCTCGAGAACCCTGCCGAGGTATCCCATCTGCCACTTAAAGGGCTTGGTGAGCGAAAACACTTTGCCCAAGACCGCCTTGTTGCCAAAATGGGCATCTCAGCAAGTGGGCTATGGGAGTCTTCGGTGAACGCGTCACGATGGTGATCGATCCGATCGTCCACATTCTTCGACGTCGCCATTCAATTTCCCCCTGAATTCTCCCGATGCGCCGTAAAACCATACCCTCAAAGTTTTCGAACTCACCGATCTACAGTGCCAATTGTCGCCCTTTAGGCGCCACGACTGTGCATGGTGGAATATCTGACTCATTGCGGGGGCGATAGATCAATCCGAAGCTCCGCCGCAAGTGCATCGATCTCATCCGCATCGTGGTGATCCCTCAAAAAATCCAAGAGCTCTTCCTGGCGCGGCTGGCCGAACGCGAGACGGTACGCGGCTAACGATTTTTTGAGCCTCGGGAGGGCTGCTTTGTCCCTGCTAAACGGGGGAAGTGGTATGTGCCGTTCTATGCGGGCAGCGCCCTTGTCGTATACCCAGTAAGGAACTAGCTCAGAGTCACCCGGCGCGCGGCTCTCTGCAGCCCAGTCAAATATTGATTGCCAGATATCCCCTTTAGAAGAAGGATCCCAGTTCGTGTGCAAGGACTCGGCCAAATTCTTTCGTACCGCGTGCCCCTTGAACCTGTGCACTCTCCCCTCCCGCTGCTCTAGGTCAACCGGGTTCGATGGAAGGTTCCAATGAACTACTGCGTGCGACCATAGGTGGAAGTCAAGGCCCTCCTGCCCTATTGATGTACTTACGAGCACAAATGGCCAAAACGGTGAATTAAAACCTGCAGAGATCGCATCAGTCCGGTCGCTCCCCTCATCCTCGGCGGCACGTTGGCCGAGTGCCGCTGCAAACTTTGCGCGCATTGAATGCCTCTCAAGTTCCGTTGAACCATTTCGCGTGGTAGGGATATCAACCCTAAATGCTGCAGCCCTCACCCCCAATGCATCTTGCAAACGCTCAACAATTTTTGCGATTACATCGAGCCGATCTTGGTCGCTCTCATAACTCACGAACCCAAGCCAGTCGCGTAAAACGTGAAAGTGCTCGTCGAGAACAGCCTGCAGATTTCCATCTACCCCGTGACGAACCGCGTCTAGCCAGTAACGCTCGCGGTCGTCTGCTGCATCCTCTTCCCTCTGTTGACGAGCCGCGCCCAACACCAGAGCGTTCACCTCTGCCTCATTGAAAAACCGGCGCATGGAGCCCGCGACCGCAGCCGCTCCCCTCAGCACGGCTGGATCATCTCGCTCGAGCCCCGAGACCGAACTCAACGCTCGCAAAGCACATACCGCCGGCCCCCCAATCGCGATATCTACAAGTACATCGATGAGATCCGATGGAACCCTGCCAAGCTCCCTTAAGTCGCCATGAATCAGCGACCAAGCCTCATTGACATGCGCCTTGAATGCTCTACCCGTGCGTCTGGTGCTCTCTCCTTGTGAGTTTTCTTCCTCTTCCAACTTTCCCTCTGCCCAAGAATCCTCAGATCCATGGACACCAAACCAATCTCCCATCACCGATGGATACATTGCAGCGTCCATAAGCAAAGGAGCAGCCCAATACCAACGAGAATCAACCTGGCCCATTGGCGGCGCTTCACGGGTTATATCCATCATGGCAGCAGCGACCTTCAAGCGAGTCCGACTCTTCAGCTCTTCAATTGAAAGACGTTCAGTACCGCTCGGGCGCGGGTCCCCTAATTCGGCAAGCGTGACGCTTGGCCAACACATCGCAAACACATTCATTGACGCGGGTCGCTCGCCCCGAGGGACGCGATAATCAAGCCTCCCTCGGCCACGCGCACTTGCCTCTGCGTCATATCTTTGCTTGCGTACACCATCGAAAACTGATTGCTCAGATGCAAAAGTAACTAATGATGAAACAGTTTTTGGAACGACACTCCAGCCTGAGAAGATGAGACGCTTTGTAAAACTTTCTGCTTCCTGTGTCTCATACACAGTCGCGGCGTTGTAATAACGCATTGATGGAGGCATCCACGCGAGCTCGAAGGCTCGATGTTGGCGCAGATCTTTGAGCAGCCATCGGAGTCGGCCATTCTGTGGGTCAACTGCGCGATAGCGGGAAACATCTCGCCAAGAAATAAATCCAGCACCTGGTTCCAGGGTCTCACCTGCTGGTAGCCCTCCTTCGTCGATTAACTCCTCGAAGTCCTGTTTCATCTTGTACTTATCCATGAAATTGAAGAGGAACGGGCTTGACTTCCAGTACTCGGTTGGCTCGTTAGCCTTTACGGCAGCGGAGATATCTCCGAGTCGCAGGTACGCCTCTAGGTCAATGCTCTCGATACCTGTGTCGTGAACATGCTCCTTGAGCATCCCGTCTCTATCCGAAGTGACCCCAAGCCTCTCCGTACGGGCGATAACTTTCCTTAGAGTTAAACCAATATTCTCGCAGTATCGGAAAGCGTCTCCCCGCGCGCTTGGGCTCGTCAGAGCGAGCCGTAGGGAGGCAAAATCGTGCTGGAGAGCCTTGATCGTCTCATCGCTACCAATGAGGAAACGGCATGTCGCTATGAAGTCGCTGAAGTGATCTTCGTCTTCGCCGCGTCGCGAGTACATGCGATAGGGAGTTGCGGATAGCAACAGAGTTCGTGTGGGCCGGCCGGTGACGGGGTCTTTATGGTCAAAGAGGCGGCGAGCGAGTACCGCCTGTAACGCAGTGGATGATGGATCAAGCAACTGCTTGAATCGTTGAAACTCGTCCAATATGACTAAATCTGGCTGTAATAACGTAACTCCTAATGTTGCTAGAGCCTGACGCACCAACCCAATTAGTTCAGCCTTTTTATTCTTTAAGTCGCGCGACATTTCACGCTTGTATTTGAGCTGCTCTACCAATTCGCGGTGCATCGCTAGCACTGTTGGCTCGTCATTTGTCCGGCGAGAATAATCAAGATCGGCCATCTCGGCAGCAAATTCCGAAGCAAATCGAACTGCTGCCGAACGATATATTTCGGCCCTGCTCAGTAGTCTCTCGTCGCCATCCTCGGGACTGACACCTTCCCAATAAATCCACCTCGCGCGCCCGGTTGCCATTTCGGTGGCACCCCAGAGTTCTCTAAGAAATGCAAACACCAAGACTCGTTCGCGGAACTTTCCTGTGCGACGGCCAAAATCGAATGATGTCCCTGGAGTGATCGGGTAAATATTTACCCCTCCCATATCCCTGTCTTCATTGCTTGCAGCACTCAGGGGGAGCATCGATAGGCGATCTGCAGTGTCGACGACAGACACCCCCTTTGGTACGAGTTTTTTGAGGTTCTGTTTTGCTATCGAGGCATTTGAACAGACGTAGACAATGTCGTGTCGAGCATCGCCAATGCTGTCGAGGTGCGCAATCACTTGGGCCACCACTCCCTTTGCCACATGCGTTTTCCCGAGACCCACCTCGTCGGCAACCAGAAAGCGAAGCGCCGGGTCTTCTTCATCGAACATGCGCTGGAAGACCCACCTCGCGGTTGAGCGCTGAAAGTCTTTAAGAGTTGCTAAAACAACTTCGACTTCAAAATTAAGGCTCACTTGCCTCGCCTTGATACTCCAAGAACTGCGTTCCAAACTTCTTCAAACCCATCTGGCAGTGCAGCATCCTCGCTTAATCCTTTAACAAGCGGCTGGATATCGAGGAGCTTTGCGGGGCTGGTCCTCATAGATCTAAGCATCCGCTCAAGCACTGGCGGTATCTCCCCATCAGGCGCGTCTCCCCATTCGCCGTTTCCCCAAACCATATTTCCATCACCTAGAGAATCTTCAACATCATCATCTGACAAAAGCGCTAGGAGGTAGGCAAAGAATCTCTGTGCATTTCCGATGAGGGATCGCATGAGCGCTGCATCTCGTCCATCAGGAACTCCTTCGAGTGGAACCGGTATGCAGAAGGTACTCACCTCATCTCCAGCACTTAACTCGCAGCCCAAGAACCCGCTTAACGCTTCAAGGGTTGTACTAAATCCTTCGTTGAGCGGCATTCCACTCGGGACAGGTCTTCGGGAACCGGGGATGGTGATCGGCCAAATCAACATTGACGTTTCAGGCGGCAGAACGACATCCTTGTCACTGGAATAAGTAACTCTGCAGCCTCCATCTTCTTCGGTTACAAGTCCTCTAAATTTTTGCGACCCTATTTGTCTGCGCAACTCGTTAAGGACATCTGGGAAAACCGGTTCAATATCAGTGCCTTCTGTCGGTACGTAAGTTGGGAAGAGTCTCCACATGCTCTCCGCCTCATCAGCGTCCCCGAACATCGCATCGATTCCCAATGTCGCTCTTGAGCCAATAATCTCAAGCAAAACCTCTACGTTTGAATTAAACGCTGCGTCGGTTGCATTTGCTGATCCTAAAAACCACTGTGAATCATCTCTATTTTCAAAACCAAAAATCTTCGCGTGGAGACCGTGTAAAGGCTGTGCTGGCCCTACTGGGCCACCCTCATAATCAACGACACTGTTGTCGTCAAAGAATCTGATATCCGGGAAGCCCTCAAAATTCGCAATGGCAGCGAGCGCTTCAGGCCGACTCACAAGAATGTCTGGAGGACGTGCCATCCAATTGCTAAAAAAGCCAGCAGTCAGGAAAGGGGAAACCACTATTGACCGTGACCATTCAGATGGGAAGGGCGAGGGCTTGGCGTCAAACCCAAATAAATGCAGACGCATTGAGTCAACTCCCTCTGGGAGAGCGAATCGGGTAGCCAAAAGTTGCTCTGCCAAAGACTCGATTCGGGTTGAGTGAGTCAGGGACACGTCGTTCACAGAACAAGTAAGTAGGCCACGAAATAATTCTGCTGCTTCCGGAAGGAGGCCCCCTGTGGCGTCGGTTGAATCGAGACGAATAAGTGTGTCCCAACTCGAATCAAATGTGAGGTTGCGACTCGAGATGAGCATTCGGATGTGTGTTGCATCTGGATCAGATGTTGATCGGAATCGGAGTACCCAGACTTTTGGATGGACTACCCCGCCTCGTGGAGCAGCCACAGGCACGACGCTTCCGTCCAAAAATCCATATGCCTTCTGTGCCGATGGCAGCGCTATTTCGCCTGCCTGAGCAAATACTGTGATCCGATCTGCATGTGTTCGCAGGGCGTGCAAGACATCGACTGGAATGAGCGGATCGGGATCGTCTTGATCTTCGTGATTGCGCAAAGCGAGCGCAGCGGGTGCTCTAAGCATCACCCTTAGATCAAGCGTATAAGTGACTGCCATAGCGTCATCAAACTCAAATCCGGGGGGCGGCGCTAGGGAGGCAATAAGCGTTGCACGATCGGCGGGCTGAAGCATCAGGAGGCGCTTGAGAGCGAAGTGGCAAGATCGGAGAGGTAACTCTTCGCGGTCGGCCACCGGAAATTGAGTTGGCCCCCGAAAGATTGACCGTCCCAATTCATTAGCCCTGCACGCCCGCCAAGCCGAGCGCGAGTTTTCTTGATACTTATTTCTCTGCGGACAATCAGGTCCTCAGCTTTTGCGTCATTTGCTAGGCCATCTGGATTATTGACAGCAATTTTTGTTATTTCAGTTATGAAGCGTCTTGCAGGTTCAGGCACACGTCCAGCAAGCGGTTGCAGAGCCCAAAAATTATTTAGGTCATTTGCCCACGGCACCAAGACGCTCGCCCGCTCCTGAATCAATATTGACCAGTTAGCAAGCTCTGCAAGACGTTCCTGGATAGCGGTATCCGTCTCCATTCCAAGTTCAGATTTCGCGCGACGTGCTACAAGAAGGTTGTATAGAAGTTGCGCGCCATGCGTCGCTTCTGAGATACAGCGGGCGTTATCTACCACCTCTCTTAGTCCAACAATGGAGTTGATGACTCTCCCGTCCAATTCCCAAGCGCTCTCCGCAGAGCTCGAATTCTCTGGCTCGGCACAAGCCGCTGCTAAAAGTGATTTCGGGTGTGATTGGCGGATTCGATCGATCAGGGTTCCTGATTCCTCTTGAGTCAGATCGAAGTTAATATCTTCTTCTAAGAAGTTCGCGGGTGGGGCCGGCAGAGCGGCCCAAATAGAGTTCGCAACAGCACCTACTGTTCCGTCGGATCCATCGACCATAACTTGTCTGCGGATGTCGGGAAGCAGTCGAGAATATTCGGATATAGAGGCTTTATGGGTTCGTATCCTCCAAGATCTGAGCCCTCCCCAGTATGCAGAGCTTGGCATTCTCTTTAGGTTCTCACCCACCGAATAACCCTGAACCCCCTCACCTGGTCCAAGGTGGCGTAGGCAGTTAATGAGTGTCGCCTCATCGTCCTTTAAACGTTTAGCGAACTGTGTAGGGGTTGTGTCGCTTTTTTCAATTCGCTGGCATATCCATGGGATAAATAGAAAATATCGCAAGCGCGTCTGGATGGTTGACGTCCCCGGGGCTAGTGCATCTGCAAATGCATCTCGCACGGAGCCAAGCCCGATTGGGTCAAGTGTTCCTGGCTCATCGAGCGCCTTGAGCGCTTCTCCAATTCGGCGCGATGCCTCATCGTCAAGGTCAAGCCATCCGAGCCTTGACTGCGGAACATACTCAACACCGGCGGACTTATGTTTCACAGTTTGCCGCTCACACTAAGTCGTCAGGCTCTAGAGCCTCCGCTGCGATCAGCTTGTGGCGGAGTTCATTTATCAGAATATTGTCAAGGCGCGGAACTCTCCACGCTACCCAGCCGTCATAAGCGACGAGATTCGCAGATCTCATCGCTGCTATCGATGGCGACGCGAATATCCGACCGTCCTCCATAAGTAGGCTGCCATCTTCAGTCACTGTTGCAGTGTATTTGGTGCCAACTTTAGGACGAGTCCAAACCAATTCATCTCCGAATTTAAGGTAACCGGCCTCAACAAGATCCGACAATGTAGGCCGACGACCCCTAAATAGTGCACGCCAATTCGCAGTCTTTACTCCAAGAGGCACGTCTAACTTGCTATTCGGAGGAGGCTCATGGTCACCGGAGATGTCAATGAAGCGCTTAGACGCTGCATCTTCATAAATGGAGACCGTAATTACATCAATCGGCAAACCGTTCTCGATCAGAAACTCCAACGCGGCTTCGGTACGGCCATGGATTTCACGCGCTATCAGGATTAGGCGCGGAGAAGGATTGATTATCGCCGGAGCCCCCGTCTCGGTAAACGCTGTCCAGTCCTCAAAAAACTGATCTGGACCCGCTTGGTAGATACCTGCGAGTTCATCGAGACTTGCTGTTCGAGCCCACCCAGCGTATTCGAGGCATTGGGAGAGCTGTACGCGATCCATATCGCGTTTTACCTCTACAACTACTACACGGCCATCCTCATCAAGTGCAACGACATCTGGCCTTCCACCGATAGAGATCTTTGGTTGACGGGCAACTGGAAATAACGCTTCGCCGGTAAATTCCTCAAGGTTGTTCCAGAATAAATCTTCAACCTCCTTTTCGTAGAGGTCTGGTCCAGGAGAAACTCGCTTCACCGGAACAAGCATTGACTCGCCCTCGACCATAAATAGCGGCATTGTTAGCTCCCCCTAATGCGCCGACTTAACTGCGCTCAACTCTGACCCAATCGAACCTCTGCAGGGTAGTAGCCGAATGGGACACTCTGCCGAGCCCATACCCCCAACCGCCCCACTCGCCCCACCCCGATTGCGGCACCAGCACCCTGATACCCTCGGTGCTCCCAGCCCTCGTAGCTCAGCGGATAGAGCATCGGCTTCCGAAGCCGTGTGCGCAGGTTCGAGTCCTGCCGGGGGCGCATGACAAATATGCGACCCCTCCCCATCGGCGGCACCCTCTTTACCTCAACTGAGGCGATTGAGGTTCGTTCTCCTTACGACAACAGCCTGCTCGGCAC
>Ga0209086_10001959_pt1 | contig 16418 bp, 15 predicted proteins | sample M_130207_XF_Meta_FD_187312 | JGI IMG/M metagenome (GOLD analysis project Ga0209086, IMG submission 187312) | Freshwater microbial communities from Lake Montjoie, Canada to study carbon cycling - M_130207_XF_MetaG (SPAdes) (version 2) | ecosystem: Environmental > Aquatic > Freshwater > Lake... | reverse complement strand
CACTACTGACGCTACAGAAACTACTGGCATTACTGGCACAACAGAAATTACTGGCACTACTGGAACTACTGGCACTACTGGAACTACTGGCACTACTGGCACTACTGGAACTACTGGCACTACTGGCACTACTGGATCTACTGGCATTACTGGCACAACAGAAATTACTGGCACTACTGACGCTACAGAAACTACTGGCATTACTGGAACTACTGGAACTACTGGCACTACTGGCACTACTGGGACTACAGGCAAAGAGGCTTGTACCTCCACGGCCCTTGAATGCGCCCACGCCGCAAGCCCGCTCATTCAAGCCGACGGGTCGGTGTTGCTGGCGTGGACCGCCATGGGTTCGGTGATGATCGCTAAGTCAACAGATGCAGGTCGAAGTTTTGCAAAGGCTCAAGAGCTTGCTCGTCACGAGAAGTTTCTGGACACCGGTGCAGACGCCAGGGCGCAGATCATTGGCGATGCACACGGTCGGGTGATGGTGGCGTATGCTTTTTTCAAAGACAAGCACTGGAATGCACAAATCAACCTCACCACCTCTGTTGACTTTGGGGAGCATTTCTCAACACCCAAGCCCTTGATTAAAAATGGCGTGAGTGAACGCTTTCCAAGCCTGGGCCTAGATGCCCAAGAGCGTCTCTTTGTGGCTTGGGTGGACAAACGCGTGGTGCATCAACAGCGCTTAAAGGGGGTGAAGCAACTGGGTGGCTCCATTGCGTTGGCTTACTCTGCGGACTGGGGTCTGAGCTTTAAGTCTGAGCACATTGTGAACCCTCAGAGTTGCGAGTGCTGTCGCATCGCGCTGGATGTGAGCATGCCGAAAACCAAGGTCATGGCTTACCGCGGCCTCTTTAGCGGTGGTGTTCGCGACCACGCGGTTCAGGTGTTCAGCAACGAGGCCCACCCCCTAGAGCCCACAAAGGTAGCCGACGATCGTTGGCAAACCGATGTCTGTCCGCACCAAGGTCCTTCAGTGGCTGTGAGTGTCAACCAAACCCTCCACACGGTGTGGTTCACCCAAGGAGAGCACAGGCAGGGACTCTTTTATGCCTACTCCAAGGATTTGGGCCGTCACTTTAGCCCCCCGATGGCCCTTGGTGACGTGCACGCCAACGAGAGCCGCCCTTTTGTCTTGGCCCAGGATCAACACGTTTGGATGGTTTGGAAACGCTTTGACGGACAACACGCCAAGGTGATGATGCGCCGCTCGACTAACGACGGCGCCTCGTGGAGCACCGAGCAAGTCCTGGCCCAAACAGCGGGCTACTCTGACCACCCTTTGCTCCTCAAGCACCGTGAGCGTGTCTATTTGTCGTGGTTAACGCGCATAGAAGGCTTTCAACTCCTGGCATTAAACTGATGAAGATGATGACCCAAAGAACGCGCTCTTTAATCCTTGTGTTCCTCCTCACCTTTTTTGCCTGGACGGCATGCCTGTCGCAAAGCGTTGGCATGGCGCCCTATGTGCGAGGGGATTGGGAAAAATTGGTCGACAAGAGGGGCTCAGGGCCTTTGGTGGTTCACTTTTGGGGGGTCAGTTGTGGGCCCTGCCTGACTGAAATGCCTCAATGGGGTCAATTCATTGCAAAGGAGAGTTCGCGAGTCCTTTTTGTTCAAGTCGACGATGTCTCCAAAGACATCACCGCCAATTTGGTCAAAAAAATGCGCATTGACAAGGCCTCTAACTATGTGGTTTTCTCCAAATTTGATGAATTCTTGCGCTTTGAGATAGATTCAAAGTGGCAAGGCGAGATCCCCTACACGGTGACCATTGACAAACATGGGGTTCAAAAAGCGTATGCTGGCAACACGAACTTTAAAACCCTTGCGGCCTGGTTCAAGAAGAACATTTAAGCCCACCCGTCACCGCTCCAAGCTCAAGCTTGAAGGGAAGGTTTTTTTTCCTGAACTTCAGTGCGGCAACAGTTCATCTTTTGCGCTTGGTAAAAGCGTCAAAATGCAAGCGGTCGTGATCGAAAACAAGGCCAAGATCAACAAACCATTGGCAAAGCCCAAGGACTTCACCACCGGGCCCAAGGCCCACACCCCCAAGGAGCTCAGACCCAAAGAAATGCCAAGCCGCATGCCTGCAACGCGCGAGCGCAAGCGGTCATCCACATACCTTGAGATCAAGACATCCGTGAAGGGCACGGCTCCAAAAATAAAGATCATCAACATCAACAAACAAAACAGAAGCCACCAGCCTTGTGCCATGGAGGCAAAAATCAAGGTGGGAATTTGGGCCACAACCATGAGCAAGAAAAACGGTTTCAAGGGAAATCTAGAAATCAAATGACCCACCACCACTTGCGCAAAGGAGGACACGGTATAGACCACGGCCAACAAGATACCCAAGGTCGAGGGGTCTTCAATCACCCCGGTGAAGCGCTCGGAGATCAACTGTGCGTTTCCATTGGTGCTGACATTGAACAACACACTGCTTGAGGCCGCCGCTGCCGTCATCACCGCCAGCGCTTTGGTCAGCATTCGAGATGTCAACTGCACTTTCGCGCCCCCAATGCGTTTTGCAGGGGCTTCGGTCTCTTTGGGACAGACCCAATAAAAGACGCCTCCACAAACCACCGACAACAAAGCGGGCACGCCAAAGGCTGCACGCCAGCCCAAATATTTGATCAAAAAACCCGTCAAGATCGCAACCAATGCAACGCCCAAGTTGCCTGCCAAGCCATTCAATCCAATCGTGGCCCCCGCATTGGTGGACCTCTCTAAAAGCATCGGGATCCCAATGGGGTGGTAGATGGAGGCGAAGGTGCCAATCAAGGTCAAGCCCACGGTCAGTTGCAAGACCGTTTGCGCACAGGCACACCCAACAGCAGCCACGCCCATGCCAAAAAAGAAGATCAGCATCATTTGTCGCCTGCCCCAAAGATCTCCCAGTCGTCCACAGGGGATCGAGCCCAAACCGAACATCAAAAAAGCCCAAGTCCCATAGGGCATCAAATCTTCCCATTTTGAAAAACCAAAATCCTGGGCAATGGCCGATACGGCAGACGCAAAAATGAGCAAAAACAAATGGTCAATCCCATGTGCCAGGTTCAAGAGCGTGGTGAGGATCAGTGTGGGCGGCTCTTGTGCGGATCCAAGTTCAGCGTGAGCGTTTTGTGGCTGAGCAGGTGGGGTCATGGATTGAGGATGAGGGCAATAAAAAAAGCAGCAATGAAAAAAAAGGACGAGACCAGCGACGATGAAAAAAAACGTTGGGCGTCTTTTTAATCCTCAAGGCTACCTGTGAGCGAGGCTTTGCCCAAGAGGGTATGTACGAATTTGCATTTCAATTTGAGTTCAACCTAGGGTTTACACCTTGGTTCTTTGCCTGCAGTTAAAAGAGGACTGAAGTTTTGGTATATTTCAAGGAGTGTCATCATGAATTCTTTCAAAAGCCTTGTGTCTGATCATCAACTCCAAAAAGGATGGATACCATGACTGAACTCCAAACTGGAAAGCGACAATTTTTAAAAAATGCGGGTTTTGCTGCCTCTTTGTTGAGCTTTAAAGAGTTGCTGCTTCCAAGCATCTCTAAAGCCGCCAGCGTCCATACAGCCGTGCCCTACGAGCTCAATGGTCGAGCCTTTGAGGGTCAGCTGGTCTTTGACGCGTCTGTTCAGAGTAAGCGCCCTCTTCTCTTCATGCAGCCTGACTGGAAGGGCATTGATGAAGACACCCTCGCCACGGCCCGTTTGTTGGCTGGCAAAGAGTACATTGTGCTCATGGCCGACATGTTTGGTCTGGGCTATGGTCGAAAGAAGAAAACCATCCAAGAGTTGGGCGCGAGCATGGCAAGCGTGCACAAAGACCGCGCGTTCACCGTCGCTTGTAGCAACAAAGCCCTTCAAAGCATGCTTGAGGCGGTCAAAAAATTAGAGCTCGCTGATACCAGCAAGATATGGGCTGCGGGCTTTTGTGCTGGCGGGGGATACTTGCTCGAGCATGCCAGGAGCGGCGTTGACTTCAAGGGCCTTGTGGTGTTTCACGTGACCAACCCCAATCCGGTTCTAGCGGGCACAGACAATCAGTTCAAGGGCCGCGTCTTGGTGGTGCACGGCTCTAAAGATCCTGTGACGCCGGTCCCCTTGATTGACGCCTTGTCGGAAGAGTTGACGCAGGCCAAGGTGGATTGGCAAGTCATGATGTTTGGCGGTGCACCGCACTCATTCACCGATCCAACCAACAAAGGTTTTAGCGAAGCGCTCACCAGAAAATCTTATTTGTTGATGAGAGACTTTTTCACAGAAAAAGTCTAAGGCTTTTCTTTCCTGTTCTGGGCCTAGCCCAGGGCTGAATTTTTACGCTCGCACTTCAATGCGGGAAGTTCTTTGCCTGGGGTGAACGCTCTTGGGTAAAGGCCAGGCGTGTCACACTTCACACTTCACACTTCTCACTTTTCACTCGGAGAAGGCTTGGGGATGAATGTTCATCAAGAGCATCAAAGCCGAGACTTCTTTAAAATTAAATGTCCTTGATTGGCTCAAGACTGAGCAAATGGTTTACTTTTATTGCATAGGATGCCTGGACGTGCTTGCGTAAGCTCACCAATCAATTCTTTGGCCTTGGTAGTCGATAAATTGAGCGCCTTGTGCGCTTGGCAGAGCTTTCATGGCCAACAGCATGCCAGAGACCGATCTCTCAGGCGTTAAAGGGTCTTTGACAGACGCGATAAAGGGCTGAGACAACTTGGATTGAACCGTTCCTGGCTGAAGGGCCAGGACTTGGAGAAGTGGATTTCTTCTCTGCAACTCAATGGCCGCCGTTTGAAGCAGCATGTTCAGTGCCGCTTTGGATGCGCGGTAACTGTACCAGCCACCCTTTTGGTTGTCTGAGATGCTCCCAACACGGGCAGAGAGTTTGGCATAAAAAACCGAGCCCCTCGCCATCAAAGGTGCAAAGTGCTTGAGCACCAACGCTGGCCCAATGGCGTTGACTTGAAAGGCCTTTTGCAGTTGCTCTGCTTCAAGCGCAGCCAAGGACTTCTCTGGGCCCACGCCCTCAATGCTCAATGCCCCTGTGGCATCGATGATGACATGGTAAGGGGCCCACTTTTGACAGACCTGAGCGCTCAAGAGGATCGACTCCAAGCTCAAGAGATCAAAACCCTTCTCCTCAGATCTAGACAAACCTTGAGCGTGCTTGCAGTGGGGGTCAGCTTTAAAAGCGTTTAAAAAAGCCGATCCAATCGCCCCGCCCGATCCAATAACCAAGGCGTGATAATCATGATCAAAGAGTGAGAAATTGGGCATGCCTTGGTCTCATTGGCGCGACTCGCTGTCGTTCACCTTGGTTTGCTTAGAGTTGGTTGAGTCGTTCAAGGTCTATTTTGAGTCGGTGGGCTCGCTTTGCAAGGTCTTGTGAGGCTCCGATGGGCCGAGTAGCGGGGGTGAATGATCTGGAGGGGCAAAGGACATGCTGTGCCCATTCCATTTTTGTCCGCACCAGCAAAGACCCTCAGCATCAATGATGCAAGTGCCCGTTCCACAACAGCGTGTATCTTCACTCATGGCTCACCTCACGTCCTTTGTTCGTTAGCAATTGGCTCTTCTGTGGTTGGCAATGAGGACGTCGTCAAACTTCATCTCCGCGGCTCGAAGAAAACGGTGCTTGGTTTTTCGACCCCGCACTCTCATGCGCCACATTTTGAATGAGCTGGGGGTGAGTTCTTTGCGCATGAGACTGATAAGCTCAGTCTCAGAGATGCCAAGACGCTCTTGGATGGTTTCAAATGCGGTCCTGTCCTCCCAGGCCAATTTGATGGCTTCCGAGACATCGGCCTCATTCAATGGGCTTATAGATAAAGAGCGCTTATTTGGCATGACCAGGTCATCAAAAAATATAGGGAACCTTGAGGTTAAGGACGCATGGATGAAAAAAGAGGCACAAAATCTTGCAAAGAACCACTTTCATAAAAGGTGCATTTTAGCATGCGAGTAAGTTTCAGGCACTTCTATGGCTAAAATACGAGGCTATATCTACTCAATACCTCTGCAAATAAAATGGCCCTCATCAAACCTTCCCATACACCGACCCATAAAATTGGTGCTGTTTCAAGTTTAAGTGGGGTGCCCACACCGACGCTTCGGATCTGGGAAATCAGATATGGCACCTTTACGCCCTTTAAAACACAGGGAAACCATCGCCTTTATAGCGATGATGATGTTTTGAAAGCGACGTTGCTCAAACGACTGACTGAGAAAGGGCATGCGATCAGCAGCCTCTCGCGCTTGAGTTCCACTGAGCTCAATCACCTCTTGCTGCTTCAGCAGTCTTCCAATGACTTGAAAAGTTTACAAACCCCTACAAACAGCTCGATCTCCATGGCCATTGTAGGCGTGACCTTGGCAGCCAGAATGGAGTCCAAGAAATTCACCCTTGAATTCATTCATCAACCCATTCGAATCACCGATATATTCACCGACCTTCCTGCAGCGCAAGAGGCCATCTTTGGCGAGCAAGTTGAAATCTTGCTGATCAAAGTGAACTCATTGGACCTGGTGTCAAAAAATCAAATCCAACAGTTGGTCAAATCCTCCAAAGCGCTTCAAGGCATCGTTCTCTACGGTTTTGGTCAAGAGCACGCCATCTCCGCCTTGAAACGAGATGGCCTGATCGTGAGAAGGGACCTGATTACGGATGCGGATTTGGCCGAATTGATCAATTCCAGACTGATGATCGATACCAGTAAAAATGCCTCGCATTTGGCCGAGGGCGCCTTGATTCCGCCCAGAAAATACAGCGATGCCGTTCTTTTGAAGGTCTCTGCCATCTCCTCCAATATCTTGTGCGAGTGCCCAAGACATGTTACCGAGATCATCACGCTTTTGGCTGGTTTTGAGCAGTACAGCCATGAGTGCCTGAACAAGAGTACCAAAGATGCGCATTTGCATGCTCATTTGAGTTCCATCTCGGGCTCGGCCAGAGCTTTGTTTGAACGTGCCCTGGAAATGATTGCAGAGCACGAGCACATTGAACTGCTCAATGAAAATCAGTGAAACAGATGCATGAATAGACGCATCTCGTTGATCGTACTGTTGTTGGTCTTGGTGGGTGTGGTTTTGAGCCATCTCTCATGGACAAACGCAGACAATGGCCCCTTGCTGCTCGTTGACGGCAGGCCAATGGATGCCTTAGGGGAATTGTCCAACCGATGGACAGCATGGAGCACCCGTTGCGACTTGGTCAAGCGGTTAAGTCCCGACGATGCGCACTACATTCAAGCCAAAGAACAAATTAAAAATTACAGTCCCCCAAGCTCTGAGTTCCTGAGCATTGCAAGCGTATGGGCCCTCTCGGATTGGATCTTGGTTGAGGTTGAATTCAAAGAGCTTCTCCCTTCCCTGGTTGTTCTTCAAAGAACACAGGGAGAGTGGGCCATCTTGCCCCGGGCGGTTTGGAGTGGCTACACCAAGCCTTGGAAAGCGGGCCCTTTTTTAAGACACTACATTGGCAAACAAGTGCCAGAATTGCCAAGCGAACTCTCGGGCTGTTTTGTCCCACAATCGCAATCTTTTCAGTGAAGTCAAGTGGGCAAGATTAAAAGAAAAGCCCTGCTGCTCCTCAGTTTGAGCAGCACCGAAACACCTGAGATTTGTGCACTTTGTGAAAGAGAAATTCCAAAGCCGCATATCGAAGCGCATCACATGATTCCAAAGTCCAAAGGGGGAGAGGAAACTCAGTTGCTGCACAGTGTATGTCATCGACAAATTCATGCCCTTTTGACAGAAACTGAACTTGCCAAGCACTTCAATACCATTCATGCGCTTCAGCAGCACCCCGATGTCAAAAAATTTGTGGGCTGGATCAAGACCAAGCCCCTTGACTTTAAAGAACGATCCAGAAAAAGCAAACGACTCAAATCATTGAAAAAGTAAGGCTTCAAATCACCTTTGAGCTCTTTTGGCAAGATGCTTTCAACGTCCAATGAGTAGGTTGGTATTTTAGGGATTCAATCTACCGTTTTTTCTTTGGTGATCAAGATCATTTTTTTGAAAATAAATTCACTCAAAGTCACCCAAGGGCCAACCCTAATGAGCGAGTGACCATTTGCCACAAATACTCAGCAGTGAAATTAGAAATTTGAACTCTGTACAAGATTAGAATGGACAGATCAAACTGATGACTCTCACGGGTCATCATGCCTCTTATTTAGGAGACAAGCATGCGTTCAAAAAGAGATGTATTGTTAGCGATGGGTTCAGGACTGTTGTCAACAGCATTCGCTCAAGCACCGCCTGTAGCCCCTTCTACCGCCCCTTCTACAGCTTTATCCTTGCCCAAGCCCAAGGGCCCCTTGGTATGGCTTGACTTGGATCAAGCCGAGTTAGATGCAGCGTATGACCAATCGATGTATGCACCAAACACCGCACAGGTCATCAAAAGATATGCCAGCAACAGTGAATTGACACGAAGTCGAATTGGAAAACCTCAAATATTTCAATATGGACCCACGCCCTACGAAACGCTTGATTTGTATACATGCAAACGTGAAAACGCGCCCATCCATATTTTTATTCACGGCGGTGCATGGCGTGGGGGCAAGGCCAAGGATTACGGATTCATATCGGAAAATATGGTCAACGCAGGCGCACACTGCATCATTCCTGATTTTATCAACGTCATCGAGTCCAATGGAGATTTGATGCCCATGGCTCAACAAGTTCAACAAGCCGTGGTATGGGTCTATAAAAATGCAGCTCGTTTGGGTGGGGATCAGAGAAAGATTTACATATCTGGTCACTCCTCTGGGGCACATTTAGCTGGCGTCGCCTTAACAAGCAATTGGATGAAAGATTTCAATGTGCCCATGAATATCTTCAAAGGAGGCGTTTTGTGCAGCGGAATGTATGACCTCAAGCCCGTTCGCTTATCTGCTCGCAGCTCTTATGTGAAGTTTACCGATGCAACTGAAGAGGCACTTAGCTCACAAAGACATCTTGAGTTTTTAAATACGCCCCTCATCGTTTTCCACGGAAGTCTAGAGACGCCAGAGTTTCAACGACAAAACAAAGACTTTGCAAAAGCCGTTCAAGACATGGGTAAACCGGTCAAGTTTGTCATTGGGCAGAACTACAACCACTTTGAATTACTAGAAACGTTTGCCAATCCCTATGGCGTTGTAGGTCAATTGATCTTAGAGCAGATGAAGTTAGGCTGAAATAGAAATTAGACAGCTTTGTCTAGATTTCAAATGAATCACTTATTGGAATCTGACTGCTCTGGAATGCAATCAAAACAAACAAACATTTTCGTAGAACCGAACTTTTTCATGACACCCGATTTTCTAGATTTATGGCGAGCACATTTTAGACAACTCATTGTTTCTCCGATGATGCCCATTCCTTTGAATTGGGATCCATTGATCTTTGATTCATACCTAAGGCCATCAGAGGATATTTTTGTTTCGGTATCTTTTTCTGACATGGTTGCCATATAAGCTCTCTAACTTGTATTGAATACATCTCAGATACTATTCGAAATCCCGAAAATAAGTATCATTTCATTTAAAAAAATTCTTAATTTGATCGCCCTAATACCCTTTGGGAAAATATGTTTTAAAATCCATCTATCAGCGCTCTAAAAAAGAGGGTTTGATCTGTAGACTAAAGAAAAAATAACTGCTACAAGTTAAGTTTATAAATATAACTAGGATGGGGAAAGATAAAAGATGCTCTTTTTGATCTCTTGAATCCAAGCTTTTTTTTAGCCCACTGTACTCATAGTTGAAGTCTAAAAAGATTCCCATATTTGAGCAATAAAAAAATATAAAGCTTATCAAAACATGAAAAAGATATATTTATTTGTTCTATTGTTTTTTATTTATCTCTCCAATTGTTTTGCTTTTGAAGGAGAAATAACGATCAAGAAAAGTTATTTTGTAGATACAAGCAATAAACTTGATATTGAAAATATTCATACTGAAAATTTCAAGCCATACAAAAATGCTCTTAAACTTTTTTATGAAAAAGACTCAATTTGGCTGAAATACGAGATCGAAAAGTCAGATGATTTAAATAAAAAAAGTTTAATTTTATCTCTAGAACCCTATCAACTCAATCAGATTGAAAAATACGAATACATCGATCAAAAATGGATCAAAGAGATAAGAGGAAATAAATTTCGAGAAACATATAGTCTTTGTTCAACCAACGTTCATTGCTTTGAATTGTCTGAAAAAAATATATACCCTAAAGTTTTTTATTTAAAAATCAATACGTTTGGCATGATATACATCAACGACCAAATTCAGAAAAAAGATTTAAGCATCGTTGAAAATATCGATAAAACAAAGAATATAACCATCTCACTGACCATTGCCATCGTACTTTTGATTTTTGGTTTGATTATTTTGCTAAGACGCAGAGATTTTTTGACATACAGTTTCATTGCATTGCAAATTTTTGTTGTATTGACTATTTTTTATTCATCTGGCGTAATGTCCTCTGCCACAAGATTTTTTACTTTGGAGCAAATCAACTCACTAAGTTATTACTTGATATGTTCAAGAACACTATTGACCGCGACATTGATATTGAGTGTACTGAAAAATTATTCAATTAATGAAACCTATATAAATCTTTATAAAATTATTCTCACTGGAACAGTATTTAATTATCTATTGATACTTTTAGGATATTTAAATCAAGCGCTTCAATTTCAATTGGCACTTCATTTTATAAACATACTGGTTCAATTTTATGGATTTTCTTCATCTAAAATTTCAAATCAACCCATTAAAATTACACTCTATTTGTCGACAATCATTTATTTAGTGATCTCCATTGTAGGCTTTTTAAATATCACCGGGCTTTTAACGATAGAGAGTGTTTTTGATCGACAATATCTTTCAGACTATCGATTAAATGGCACCCTTGTTGCCATAACTTTTCTATTGATTGGTATTTTTGAGTCTCAAAGATTAGAAAAAGTAAAAGACTTTGAAATTTTGAGGTTGCGAGATATTGAAAATGAATCTAAAAATAACATAGATAAATTAATTGAGAGGACGTCATTGATCGATCTTTTAACGCACGAACTGATGAATCCTTTGGCTGCAATTAAATTCACAATTACTTCTTTTAATACCCCTGGCGCAATTGAAATTGCTGGATCAAGTGCGATAAAGAGAATCAATCAATCGGTTGGAAGAATGCAATATATCATTGATCAAGTTAACTTATCGAATAGAGTTGAAGCAGAAAATTACAAATTGACCCTCGAAAATATTCAATTGAATCAATTGATTTTAGACTTAATTGATGACTGCCAACCCAATAATTCAGATAATTTAAAACTCAAAACAGAACTAGATTCAGATTGTGATATTCATTCAGATTTTGTGGTGATTTCAATCATCCTTAAGAATTTAATTGAAAATGCAATTAAATATAATTTGGAAGGGGAGACGATTGAAATAAAAGCATTTAAACTCTTTGATTCAAGTTCCAATGAAGAGCATGAGAAAAGAAAATATCAGGTTCAATTTGAAATTTCAAATCAATTTGATCCAATAACAAGACCCAATGAATTTGAGATGTTTAATAGGTATTATCGACAAAATAATGTATTGTCCAAACCAGGTATGGGAATTGGTTTAAGCGTTGTTAAACAGTTATTGAAGCAACTTGAAAAAGAAATTACTTACAACATAACTGAAAGCCAGGTTACTTTTAAAATAATCTTTTAAAGCTTTTAAATTAATATTGCCTTAGACAATATATCTTCATTTTTCCAACTTGAAATCTAATGAAAACCCTTAGGTAAGAATACTATTTTTATACAAGCCAAGATCAACTATTATTTAATTTAAAGAAATATTTGATTGAAAAAATAAACAATTAAAGTTTTGCATTTGCCTCTATAAGGAAAATGAACTATGCCGTCTACCATCAAACACATACCAAGACATATCAAAAAAATTAAGAAGCTAAATCCCAAAATGACCTTGAATGTGCTTTTGCTTGAAGAAGATGCTGAAAAAAACTATCTTTTAGAAATCAAAGTTCAAAATAAATCTGATTGCGTTTTAATCAGTGAATCCGAATGGGAAAATTACGAAAATCTTTTCAATAAACGCGCTATGCGAAGAATTGAAAAGGTGATTCAAAGCATTGCTTAAATGCAAAAATAGAAAATCGAATTAAAAGTGTTTGAGACTTTATAAGTGACTCAAGAATCAGAATATAAGTTTTTTTTCATCATTGTTTTTTTACTGGATAAAAATTGAATAAATCAGAATTGATCAATCACATCTCCGAAGACGCTGACATCTCAAAAGCTGCAGCAGCGAGAGCTCTTAATTCATTTATTGACAATGTAGGCAAGTCTATAACTAAAGGACAAACTGTATCTTTAATTGGATTTGGTACATTTAGCCAAAAAAAGAGAGCCGCCCGCGCTGGTCGCAATCCTCAAACTGGTGTAGCGATAAAAATTGCAGCGGCCAAGGTTGTTAAATTCACGCCCGGTAAAGCTTTAAAAGATCGAGTGAATAAGCGCTGATATTTTTTAAATAATTCGCTCGATCTTGTCTCGTTGATGGGGTCTTTTATGTGGTGAACATCACTTGAGGAGTGCGATAAAGCTCATTCAATGGGAGCTTTATAGAAACAAACCTCTAAAATAAAAATTGATCTTGATAGCAAACGGGTGATGATAAAACATGATTTTGGTCGTTGGATCTGCGTTTAAAGTCATTTAACAGCTCAAGACTTTTATCGTTATTTTTATATACGCCAAGCTCAGTTACAACATAATCCATGGCAATATCATGAGCGAGTGGCTCGATAGTTTTAATCTTTGAAATTTCATGACCGACGCCAATGACCAAGGGTTTTTTTGTCAGACTTGCCAAAGTGCGATCAAAGTAACCCCCGCCGTAGCCCAATCTATAACCATTTTGGTCAAAACCAACGAACGGCAATAGATAAATGTCTGGTGTGAGAAGCTCTGTATCAATTGGATATTTGATGCCCAAAGAACCAATTTTCATGCGATCTCCAGGCTTCCAAGAGCGAAACTGTAGGGGTTCATCTTTATGAACGATCACAGGCAAAGCGGTCAAAGTCCCATTGAGACGTAAACGGCGAGCCAAGAATCGGCCATCATATTCATGTTTAAATGGCCAACACAATCCAAGAACAATGTTTTTCAAACTCAGAAAGCCGGAAAAGGCACTTAGCAAGTTCTTGTCAATCAGCACATTCCAAGATCGTATGATTTCTATATCCGTAGAAACTCTTTTTGAAATCAAATCATGTCGCAAAAGTTTGCGACGTCTATATATATCCTGGTATGAATTTAATGCATTAGACATAGAAGCTCTAAGATCCATTTAAATATGGTAAAACGCCTCGAAGAGCAGCAAAAAAAAGATCTGAATCTCTGATCTAGAATTGCAATATTTTTATAAAATTTTTATGCCATTTTTTAAATCAGACTCATTTTGAATACCCATTGATTTTTACAGCGACTTAATCGTGTCGATGGGAAATACGGATAAACTCAATCTCAAAAAATTCTTGCTAAATACCTTCAAAAGGGTATTGTATGAGATTCTTTCAGGATCAAATGCAACTGAAAAAGAGGCGTTTTCCATTGAAATTTTAATACTTTTTCCGTCAATGCCGTTGATCTTCATGATCAATTTCAGAATTTTTAATCTCGATTCCAGATCCGGAACGATACTACCTTGAAATCCCATAAAAATTACGACATGCTTTTGTGAAACAGCAGTTTTTATCACCTCATAATCATAGACCGCTGCCATCTTATCTTGGACGCATTGGCCGCATGCAAAGGAATCCAAGACTTTGAACATGAGTACCAGGGTGATCATTGCAATTTTTAAGTTTCGCATTATTTTGAACCCTTGTTAACAACTCCAAGTATCTTGGAATCAGCCCAATGAAAATATTGAATGTATTGCTTGATCTCTGTAGACTGTAGATTTTGATTAGGCATAGGTATATTGTTGTACTCTTTTAAAAGAGCAATAGCAGTAGGATCTTTTGCCAGCATTGCCTCAGGGGAAGTTAGCCAGCGAGCTATCCACTCATCGGTATGCCGCTTTGTAACACCGGCTAAATCAGGCCCCAACCTTTTACCCTGTCCAATGGAATGACAGGCCAAGCATTTACTTTCGAAGTCATTTTTACCCCGAATTACCGACTGATCTTCGGGCAAGTCACTTGCAGCCATGTTGTTGTGCTCAATCGGCTCCGGTGTATCCAATTTCTCGGAGCTCGTAGCTATGACACCAATAGCGCCCTGAGAAGCATCTGCAAACTGATGATCCAGCATCAAATATTTACCATGTTCTGGGATCATCATCTCGACAATCGCAGCGCTCGAAGCTCCTAGCAGTACAGTTTGCATGCCCCTCAATTGATTATCTGGATTTCCATCCATCCAAACACGATCAAAAATTGTTCCCACTACGTGAAAGCTTGATGTCTTACTTGGACCAACATTCAGCACAAATAAGCGCACCCTCTCACCAGGTTTAGATTTCAAGGGCTCTTTGACCATGCCATTAAGCTGTCCGTTGAATACTGTATGGCTAGAGATCGCTTTTTTAAGATTTTCCGTGTCCAATACATACAAAGGGCGACCATCAATTTTTTTACCCAAGGGGTCTGGTTTTAAATAGAACTCGCTTTGTATAACGACATACTCACGGTCAACTTTAGTGGGATATCCATTTTTGGGTTCGACAATGATGGCTCCATACATGCCAGAAGCAATATGCTCAAGTATCATGGGGGTACCACAGTGATACATAAATACACCAGGATAATTTAAAGTGAATTCAAACTCAATGGTTTGACCTGGTGCAAGTGAACGGTATTTATCTTGAGGGGAAACCATCGCCGCGTGAAAGTCGATTGAATGCATCATGGGAGCAGAGCTTAACTCTAGGCCGGGTACCACTTCATCGCTTCTGTTGGTCATGCTAAAACGGATTTTGTCTCCAACTCTTGCTCTTATAGTAGGCCCCGGCACTTGATTACCGAAAGTCCATGCGCCAAACTTAACTCCTGGAGCAACCTCAATTATTTTATGAGTTGTATCAAGTCGCACTATTTTCAGTGGATTATTAACCAATGGCTTTAATTCACTCGTGAAGCTTAAAGAGTCTCCCGTTGAAAATTCTCCTTTGTGTCGCTCTGACGATACGATTGCTGGTGTTGGTTTTAGATCCATTTTATTGATGTCATATTGATCTGATTGACTACAACCTAGGATTAAAAATATAGATATCAAGGTAATTATTTTTTGACTTGTATGTAACAAAATGAATTTCCTAACTTGAAAAAATAGCTTGAAATGATTGCGATGTTTGATCTTTTTAATTCAAGGATGAATGTAGTTTTTATTCAGAAATAACTTTTGATATACATCAATATATTTGATATATAAGTTACCAATTACGTGCATATTTTTCAAATATTGAATAAAGTTGCGATATCAATCGTCTTGTAAGTGCGTTATTGACCAATAACTGATTGACACCATTAGGTCGTTGACTTTAAATTCAAGTGTTTGAACTTGAAAAAGATCCTAAGTTAAATCTGATACAGGGCATTTTTACCAATTAGATTGATACAACTCATACCATTTACTTGATCTCACACAATCGTGTTTTAATTGAATGAGATTTTTAAAACAAACAGATTCATCACAAAATTAATGATTTATTCAGCTTTTAAAATTAAAGGCATTTACAGTTCCTAAAATGTAGAAAATGAATATTGAATTGATGAATGCATCCAAATCGTCTAAGTAATAACCCTAAGATGCTTATTACAAATAAATGAAGGTCAATGAAACGGTTTGAGTAGATAAGTCAGATTTACTTTTTAGAATTGAGATAAAAGATTAAGTTTAAAAATTAAAGGATCGATTAGGAATTCAGAAATATAGGGAAAAAATATATGCCTATTTATTTAGAGATTAAATTATTCAATCGAATAAGTGACAATTAAACTAGACAAATTCACAATTTGGAATATCTCGAGGGTATCTACTAAAAATAAAATTTAAAATAGCTCAGACAATAATATTTTGTAAAACAGTTGATTTAAATGAGTTTCTTAATTTCAGTAGATACCGGCGGTACGTTTACAGATATCGCAGTTTTTGATTCAAAAACAAAAAAAGTTTTATATGGGAAAACATTAACAAATTACTCAGATCTGGTTGTTGGAGCTTTAGAGGCAATAAAGAGCACGGGGACTGACATAAAGAAAGCTGAACTACTAAAGCATGGAACAACTCATGTAATCAATACCTTTATTCAACGAAAAGGTGCGAAAACAGCATTAATAACTACAAAAGGTTTTAAAGATACCATTGAAATTGGGAGAGGCAATCGACCAATCCCCTTCTCTCTTGAATACAGA
>Ga0209086_10001954_pt1 | contig 16426 bp, 8 predicted proteins | sample M_130207_XF_Meta_FD_187312 | JGI IMG/M metagenome (GOLD analysis project Ga0209086, IMG submission 187312) | Freshwater microbial communities from Lake Montjoie, Canada to study carbon cycling - M_130207_XF_MetaG (SPAdes) (version 2) | ecosystem: Environmental > Aquatic > Freshwater > Lake... | reverse complement strand
ATCGGCGTTTTGGTCGGAATGCTTCTGCCCGCTGTGCAGGCGGCTCGCGAGGCGGCTCGCAAATCGGCGTGCGGCAATAACATCAAGCAAATGGCCTTGGGTGCGCTCAACTACGAAAGTGCCACCGGCGCATTCCCCACCAGTGGTGAAGGCAAGCGAATGAATGGAACAGTTCAACTCGACGTCATGAATGTTGAATCGTTTCATACTCAGATTTTATCGTTCATCGAAATGGCCGATCTCGGTTCAAAGTGGCAGTCCAAGCGACCCTACTGGGATACTACTGCAAGCGGCGGCGCCAGTAATTCCGGTCTCGCTGCCACAAGAGTCGGTGCGTTTCTCTGTCCCACCGACAGCATCATGAAAGATGAATTTGGCGGTCTCTCTGGTGGCGCGGCGGCAGGTGCTTACGCATACTATGGACAAAGTTCCTATATGCCGGTTGCCTATACCGATCTTCATCCCACCAGCGGCATCAGAGACAAGATTACGTCGTACAGGCCGGGTGTTTTGTCTGTTGACAACAGTTCCAAAATGGCGAATTGTTCCGACGGCACCAGCAAATCCCTGATGTTCGTGGAAGCTGCCGGGCGTTCGCTCGCAACGGTCGGCAAGCGAGCCACCGTTCTGGGTGGAAACACCGAGTGGGTTCGTAGTGGTGGTGGTCAGAAATCAGTTATTGCCACTGGCGATGCTCTGTGGAGCGACGGTGGCTCGGAGACCCCTTCGGGATTGACAAACCCTAATCGCTGGGCTGATGCCGACAACGGCAGCGGTGTCTCGGGACCGCCAAATGAAGAGTCTTCTACGGCTCGAACCCAGAACATTATCAACAACAACAAGACTCCGCTGCCGGGTGCTCTCAGTCCATACGGTGGCCCCGTAGGGGTCTGCACGTGGAATACAAATAACTGCGGATCCAATGATGAGCCATTCAGTCTGCATGCCGGTGGCGGTTGCTTCGCCGGATTTGCTGACGGCAGCGTTCATTGGCTTTCAGAAAAGCTCGATCTGCATGTTATGCGTCAACTCACCGATCCAAAAGATGGCGAGCAGGCAAAGAGTTACGAGTAGTTTTGAGTTGTAAAGTTGCTCCCAACAACGAAAACCCCCGGCTTCACCGCCGGGGGTTTTTTTATGCATTTCTTGAATTCAATTTTCACCGAGCACGCTCAACGCCGATCCATCTCGGCGGCGCAAAACCCTTTCTTTTGCGGCATGAAAGCCCGCTTCATAATTCGCTCGAAATCTCTTGGCCGCGCCACTACACTGCGGCTGCTTTGGGACTGCGTGGGAGTTCTCGAAAATTGTGCGATGCACTTTTTTGAGGTGCCCCGAGAACGAATTTTCTGGCATGGATGCCGCTGCCGCTGCCGCATCAATGACTGGATTGACTGAATTCTTGTGAACGCATCGACTGTCGCACTTCTGTGGCTTCCATCCGATCGCTGTGATCTCTTGTCAGAGACTGCCGCGCGAGCATCGCTTCCGGCAAGCAGTCCGCTGTGCGAGATGGTTTTTGGAGAAGAAAATAGACTTTTTCTTCACGGTCTTGAGTCTGTGCTCGATCAACTCCCTGGCCTGTACAATCCTGTCGTGATCATCGGGCCCAGCGGCAGTGGAAAAACTCGCGCTCTCTCCGGGGTTCTCATGCACTGGAAAACCGCAGGACAAGAGGGCGTTTCTCTTGCGAACAAGCCTGATCAGCGACTCTCTAAAACCAATTCGCCGAAAAAAGATCCGTTCAATCAAAAAATTCTTGTTGTCAAAACTCTTTTTATCACAGGCAATCATCTTGAACGATTGATTCGCCACCATCTTGCACACGAATCGATTGAATTGCTCCTTCACGAATGGTCGCAGTTGCACTTGCTCATCATTGACGACTTCGATCGAGTCGTTTCGGCATCCGTCTGGGAAGTGATTGGTCGAGTGGTTGACCTGTGCCTCAACGGCTCGTGTCAACTGATGGTCTCGCTCCACCATTCACTTGAAAACTCCAGCACAATCCCGTCGCGGATTGTTTCGAGACTCGAGAGCGGGCTCGTCATTTCTATCGCCGCACCAAACCTTCTTGTGAGCCAGCGCCTCGTAGAATTTCATGCGTGTCGTATCGAATGTGAACCTTCCCAAGAGGCTCGGGATATCATTGCCAAAACACTTGTTTTTCCAGGTGCAATCGCTCTTTTTTTCGATCTCCTCAAGAATTCCGAAGGCTTTACCCCGTCTCAAAATTTAGACGCAACTCGCGCCGCCGCACTCCTTTTGGGAAAGATTCCTGCCGCAGGCGCAGCACCGACCATCAAGCAACTCATTGCCGTTACGGCGACCTATTTTAAAGTTCTTCCGTGCGATCTCGTTGGGCCTTCCCGTCGCCGAGTCTTTGCACACGCCAGAAGCGTAGCGATGTATCTTGCACGGCACTTGACTGACGCAAGCCTCGTTTCGATCGGGCGTGCGTTTGGCAATCGCGATCACACAACGGTGCTCTATAGTGTTCGCATTGTTGCTGCCAGGGCCGCCAAAAATGCAACCGACCGACGCATTTTATCCGATCTCTTCGAAAGTCTCTCGTCGACAGCTTCTCAACGCCTATCGGTTGAAAAAAGAAAAAACCCTTCTCCGGTACGACTGAGTCACAAGTATCCCAAATAATCTAAACATATTTCTGGGACTGTTCGATTCCTGTTGGAAGTATGTCTTAAAAAACAGATTTCATCCGTTCGGTGTAGATGACTCCTCGTTTTTCGACAATCGTCATGGGTTGATTGTTACTCTTCCAGCACTCTTTTGGATGCCTTTCTATCTGATTTCAAAAGCCTTGTTCAACCATAGAACGACACTTTTACAACCTCTTGTTGAGGCTTTTTCCAACATCGCAGTGACACTTTCTCCACTGGTCGGCGCTTGTGTTCGAAGGGCTGCTATCTCTCTACGACAGCTGCACTTTGAATCGACTCGGTGAATTCTTTTTGTGTGAAAGGTGAGAAGTTTTGCGGTCTGGATGTTGCCTCGTATTACTCTTCATACTGCTGAGACTGCTTCTTTATCTCTCCATTGAAAAATGAAGAAACGGAGTAGGAGGATTGTTTGCAACGCGACTTTTTTGCGACCTTCAACGGTTCATGCCAAGGAAGGGCCAAAAATGAATCTACCCCATGAAAAATCGTTGCGAATAAGGTAGATTCAGGGGTCCAAAGAATCCTTCTTGCATCCTACGGCAATCGTTCGGCATCCGAACGATTTTAGATTGAGGGAGAGCATGAAAGAATCCTTGGGAAGTTCAGACTGTAGAGAGTCTATTTTCGATGGTAAAAACTTTGAAGGAAGTGATCGATGAATGTGAAATGCAGTCGAGAACCACTGCTTGCAGCGATTCAAAGCGCATCGGCCGTGGTGCCAACGAGATCTCCGAAGCCGGTACTCACCAACGTAAAACTCGAAGTGACGGCCAACGGCGCTGTTTTAAGTGCAACAGACCTCGAAATTGGCCTGAGAGCAACCGTTGAAGGCGTTGAGACGATTACCGAAGGATCTGTTCTTTTGCCGGCAGCACGTGTTTCGGCAATCGTTCGAGAGAGTCCTGCCGGCACGGTGTTCACCATACAGACCGACGGTAACGCGGCTTTGATCCGAGCACCTCGAAGTGAATTTCGTTTGCCCTCCGAAGACCCGCTGGAGTTTCCAGCGGTGGCAGAATTTCCAAATGAACCATGTTACGAAATTTCTACACCGCTGGTACGAGAGTTGATTCGTCGAACCGTGTTTTCCACCGACAACGAATCGAGCCGGTATGCGCTTGGAGGAGTGCTTCTTGAATTAGCAGCTGGAAGCGTGACGGCCGTCGGCACCGACGGTCGACGATTGGCAAAAATGGAAGGACCCGTGGGAATCTCTGGTGGGCAACCGGCCGATGCGCAGCCAATTGTCCCAGCCAGAGCCTTACAATTGGTGGAACGCTGTCTCGGAGATGCAACCACGCATGTTCACATCGCGGCACATCAAAACGACATCATCGTGCGCACCGGTCTTACGACAATCAGTGCGAGATTGGTTGAAGGAAGGTTTCCGCGATGGCGAGATGTTTTCCCGAATCGACCCGAGGCCGTAAGGGTGAACCTGATTGTTGGTCCTCTTTTGGCCGCAGTTCGCCAGGCGGCAATCATGACCAGCGAGCAAAGCAAAGGGGTCGATTTTTCGTTTAACGCAGGCATGCTCGTGCTGTCGGGGCAATCTGTTGAAACAGGTGAGAGCCGCGTCGAACTGCCAATTGAATATTCTGGATCGTCCTTGAGGATCAAGATGGATCCTCGTTTTATGAGTGATTTTCTTCGCGTACTCGATTCCGGATCGAACGTATCGGTGGAACTCACCGATGCCCAAAGCGCCGCAGTGTGTCGAACAGAGGATGGATACGGGTATGTGATTATGCCGCTGGCGGCAGACTAAAGAAGAATGGATCGCTCCGGGAGGGCTCAGCCGAGACTCTCAGGCCAGCGGTCGACAGAAAGCATTGTTCACGGGAGATTCCGCGTGGGTCAATATAATCAGCGTTCGTCAGAGACAGGTCCATCGGCTACGCCGATCGGATCGATCATGTCGAAACTGCTTGCCCGCACCGGCTACGCCCGCGAGCAGTCCAGTTCTCAATTAGAGGGTATCTGGGAGCAAGTTGTGCCAGAGACTCTTCGAGAGAAGTCGCGAGCAACGACGATCAAGCGAGGGTTGCTCGAAGTACTCGTCACGCATTCGGCGCTCGTTCAGGAAATGTCATTTCATAAGCGAAAAGTGATTGAACAACTCACGCAACTCATTCCACAGGCAGCAATAAGCGACATTCGATGTCGGGTGTCGGCTGACGTCGGAGAACCTCGCTCCTGAAAGCCGCAGCACGACTCTTCAGTATTGATAGATAAAAAACAGACAGTGAACCCCAAGGAAGCGACCCTCCTCTTATGAGTGAATCTGATTCGAAGTCCGTCCAAAGTGGCTACGGTGCCGACGACCTTCAGCACCTTTCCGACAGAGAGCACGTGCGCGAACGATTCGGCATGTACATCGGTGACAATACAGCCAGAGGACTTCATCACCTTGTCTACGAAGTCGTTGATAACTCAATCGACGAATGCGTCGCCAATTATGCAAAACGTGTTCATACAACGGTGAACGTTGATGGCAGCGTGACCGTTGAGGACGATGGGCGAGGCATTCCGGTCGAACGCCACCCCCAGCTTTCCGAAGAGATGGACCGAGAGGTTTCCACGCTCGAAGGCGTGATGACGGTGCTGAAATTTGGCGGCAAATTTCAGAAAGGTGCCTACCAGACATCCGGTGGTCTCCACGGAGTTGGCGTCACGGTTGTTAATTTTCTTTCGGAATGGTGTGAAGTGGAAGTTGCTCGAGAAGGGCACGTCTATCAACAGGAATATCAGCGCGGAGAGCCGACAGGGCCGGTGAGACGGATGGGCACCACGACCCGCACTGGCACCAAAACAACGTTTAAACCTGATCCGCAGATTTTCCCAAACACGAAGTTTTCTTGGGACACCCTTGCCAAGCGATTGCAAGAACTCGCCTTTCTCAATCGTGGAGTCAGGATCGCGTTTGCCGACGTAGCAAGTTCTCAGAACGAGGAGTTTTGCTATGAGCGAGGCATTATCGAATTTGTTGAATGGCTCAATCGCTCAAGCGACGCGATTCATCCAGATGTGATCACCATTGTTGGAGAGAAGGACGGAGTCTCTTGGGATATTGCCCTGCAGTACACCGGCGAGTACACAGAAAATGTGCACTCCTACGTCAATAATATTTCGACAACCGAAGGTGGCACGCATGTTTCGGGTTACCGTTCTGCGATCACGCGATGCCTGAATGCCTACGGGAAAAAAGTAGGCATTTACAAGGACATCATTCCAACCGGAGAAGATGTTCGCGAGGGGCTCACAAGCGTTATTAGCGTGCGGGTGCCCCATCCACAATTTGAGGGACAGACCAAAACAAAGCTCGGCAACGGCGAGATTGAAGGGATTATTAACTCGGCGGTGGGCGACTTTTTGACGAAGTATCTCGAAGAAAATCCCAAAAGTGCAAAGGCAATTGTTCAGAAGGGCGTGCTTGCGGCTGAAGCAAGAGCCGCGGCGCAGAAGGCAAAGGCCCTCTTGCGTGAACGCAAAGGTGCGCTGTCAGGCGGAGGCTTGCCAGGAAAGCTTCGCGACTGCACCAGCCGAGATGTGGCCAAGTGCGAACTCTATCTGGTGGAGGGAGACAGCGCCGGCGGCAGTGCTGAAGGAGGTCGGCGACGCGAGTATCAGGCGATCCTTCCGCTCCGAGGAAAAATTATCAACGCCTATAAAAGTCGTGAGGATAAGGTGCTTGCCAACGAAGAAGTCCGCAGCATGATTTCAGCAATTGGCGCCGGCATCGGCGACGAAGCGGACCTCGGGAGGCGTCGATACGACAAAATCGTGATCATGACCGACGCCGATGTAGACGGTTCTCACATTCGCACATTGCTTTTGACATTTTTCTACAGGCAGATGTATCAGCTTGTCGCAGCCGGACACGTCTACGTGGCCCAGCCGCCCCTCTTTCGTGTTCGATCGAAGAAAAGAGTTTATTACGTGCAGACTGAGGATGCCATGAAAAATCAGCTCCTCGACATGGGGCTCGGCGAGGGCGTCTTTGACCCGGGCGACGGCCGTCAGATTTCGGGAGAGGAAATGTCAAAGCTGTGTCGCACGCTGTCTGGTCTCGAAGATGCTTTGGTAGCGCTTGAGCGACGCGGAATCAGTCTGCGAGAACATGCAGGAAGGCGCGATGCAACAACCGGCAAGTTGCCGATGTATCACGTTTTTTATGGGATCGAAGAACATTGGTTTTGCAGTCGCGAATCGCTCGAATCATTTGTGGAAAAGAAATCTGCAGAAGCAGGCGGAGAGCTGGCGATTGGTCGATCAGAGAATCCAGGGAATACGTCGATCTCTTCGGAACCGTCAGCACTGAATGTCAACATCGACCAAGAAGGGCACGAGCAGTTAATCACGGTCGAATTGCACGAAGTGCGCAGTATCAACGCAGGGCTAGCAGAGCTTGTCACCATGGGATTCGGAATCGAATCATTGCTTCCGGAGGATCGCACGGGAAGCGAAGACTCGCGTTACACACTTCGACGCGGAGAAAACGAAATCGGCTTAGAAGATTTGCGTAGCCTTCTTTCGGCGGTACGTCGAGCTGGTGAACGCGGCTTATCCATTACGCGGTTTAAGGGTCTTGGTGAAATGAATGCAGAGGAGCTTCGCGATACAACGCTTGATCCGGCCAATCGCACGCTGCTAAGGGTCACGATGACCGACGCAGCGGCTGCCGACGATCTTTTCCGCGTGCTTATGGGAGAGAAGGTCGAGCCAAGGCGGGAATTTATCGAGCGTCACGCACTGGACGTCAAAAACCTTGACGTGTAAGTGAGCCGGAAGCTGTCGGGACTGCCACAGAAACCGGATCGGTTTCTGTAAGTGGATGCAATGGGTTCAGTATGTCCGAAGAATTTTAACGGAGTGCTTTCTGAATGGCTAAAAAAAATATTGCTCAGATTGATGTAGGCGGCAAGACAGTTCTTGTGCGAGTTGATTTTAATGTGCCGCAAGACGAGTCTGGCGCGATTACCGACGATCGCAGAATTCGCATGGCGATGCCGACGATTCGCTCGATTATCGATCGCGGTGGTAAGGCTGTTTTGATGTCACATTTGGGGAGACCTTCCGGCAAGGGTTTTGAACAAGCGTTTTCGCTGACGCCGATCGCCCAAAGACTCGGCGAACTCCTCGGGCGATCGGTCGACATGGCCAGCGATACCGGCGGCACCGATTCAGTAAAAAAAACAAAGGCACTTTCTGCAGGCGGTGTGCTTGTCTTGGAAAACGTCCGTTTCAACAAAGGAGAAAAAAAGGGAGACGACCCGGCCTATATCGAAGGACTTTCGTCGCTCGCCGATGCGTTCGTCAACGATGCATTCGGCACATGTCACCGAACCGAGGCGAGCATGTATGCCGTTGCGGTGGCGATGAAAAAACAGAAAAAACCTGTCGTCGTCGGTTTTCTTGTAGAAAAGGAAATTCAATATCTGGCCGATGTGATTTCAAAGCCAAGCCATCCGTTTGTGGCGATTCTCGGCGGTAAAAAAGTCTCTGATAAAATCGAAGTGATCACGAATCTTTTGGGGATCTGCGATTCTGTATTAATTGGCGGCGCGATGGCCTACACCTTTTCGCTGGCACAAGGAGGGAAAACAGGAACTTCACTCGTTGAAATCGACAAACTCGATTTGGCCAGAGACCTTCTTGCCAAGGCCGGTTCGAAGATCGTGCTCCCGGTGGATACGCACTGCGCAGATGCATTTTCATCCGATGCAACAAAGCGAATTGTTCGTGCAGGTGATATTCCGGAAGGGTTTGAGGGATTGGACATCGGCCCGGAGACCATACGAAAGTATTCGTCAATTATTGGTGAAGCAAAGACCGTTCTTTGGAATGGGCCGATGGGTGTTTTTGAAATGAGCCCCTTTGACGCCGGCACAAAGGCCGTGGCCGAAGCGGTGGTCATGGCCACTGGCAAAGGCGCTATTACGATCATCGGTGGCGGTGATTCAGCGGCGGCGATTGAACAGTTTGGATTTTCAGAAAAAGTCAGTCACGTTTCAACCGGCGGCGGCGCATCGCTTGAAATGCTCGAAGGAAAATCCTTTGAAAGTGTCGCAATACTCGACGAAGCCTGACGCGCGGCGGCAGGTACCGCGAGTATTGACTTCGCAATGCTTTATCGAGGGGCGAGTTTTCAGAGGCCGGCGGTGTCGAGCGGACTTGTCGTGGCGACGATTTGAGTATCAATCGCCTCGACATACCGTTGATCATGCGGACTGAGTCGCTCGACCGGAACGGTCGTATATCGGCCGTTGCTTTTAAGAAGTCGCACGCTCGAGCCATGAACTTCGACTAATCGGCCAATAGTTTCATGTCGGCCGGTGTTGTCGATCCAGCGTCGTACCGGTTGGTTTCCACCGAGCACAATGCCGGAATTAAATTGGCTAGTGTTAACCGATTCATCTTCGATGGCTGAATCTTCTTCGGAAGCTGCGGGCTCGTCTTGCATCTCCTCCTCTGCCTCCCCTGCCTCCTCTGGGAGGGCGGGAACGGCAGCAGGTTCGTCTGGCGAGTCTTCGTCAGGCATTTCGGTGTCGTCGAAGCCAGACTCATCATCCGCAGGTTCGGCAGGCATTTCTTCATCGGGTTGCGTTTGTGAATCTGCAGAGGCCTCTTCGGCGGCATCTTCTTGCGGTACAGAGTCTGACTCAGTTGGCTCGGAGGGTTCGTTCATTTCCGACTCAGACTCGGAAGATTCTTGAGCGCTAGGCTCATCTTCATCGAAAACGTTTTTTTCTGTTTCTTCTTCTGGTGGCGATATTGTTTGCGCGGGTTCCTCTTCGAGCATTTCTTCTTCAGGCATTTCCTCTTCGACAGTTTCTTCCGGCTGCGAATCGACTGGAGGTACAGGCGATGCATCGTCCGGCTGCTCAGGAAGTGGCTCAGGTGTCACAGCTTTTTCCGGTGGCATCTCTTCCTCTGCGGAAGCCGGAGAAACCTGAGAATCAGATTTCTCTTGAACAGAAGTTGGCTCAGTTGCAACAACTGGAGAGGCCGGTTCAAGTGGCACAACAGATGGCACAGGCACAGAATCTGTGATTGGGGCCACAGGCTCCTGCGCAGGAATTAGAGCGGCCTGAGGCGCGATCACGGATGTTTCGGGAGTCGCCTCAATCGCTGCATGTGAAGAGCCATCAGAGGGAACGCAACAATTTGTACTGCACGTGCCGCAGGAGCCATAAGAGCCATAAGAGAGTGGCGCGCAGGACACAACATGGCATTTTCTTGGACGGCACTCGCGGCGGCGCAGGAGCTTACCGGCAATCGCGGAATCGATTGACAGACAGAGCGTTAAAATTCCGACACAAAAAATATGCAGGGCGCGACGCATGAAAAAGCCTCTCATGAAAATGTTTTTTGGAAATCTGAATGAACCGGTGTTTCAAAAATGGAAATTGTTTTACTCAGGCGATCGTATCATCGAAACAGGAGAAAAGCCCTCGAGCGGTCGTTCATGCTAATTGGTGAGAAAACCATTCGCAATAAACCCGAGGACTAATTCTCTTGCAAAGAGTAAATCACCCGGTGGCACAATCCTCCCAATCGATCCGTTCAACAGTCGAAAGAGGGTTTCAAGACCCTCATGGCCTGTTGAATTCGCTGTGTTGCGAAAATGAAGGTCTGCAGAAAATGTGACGTGAAAGGTCGATTGATAGATACAAAGAACGAGGGCCATGGGTGCTGATGAGCGACCCATGGCCCTCGCGATAGAACGAGCCGTTATCCGCCTGCGAAACGGGGGAGATCATTGCGAAAAAGATGCACCGGTCAGGCACCCGCAAGCAGATGCTTTTCAAGGACCAGAGATCAACGCATAGGGTTTGGCACCTCCGACGGAATGCGGATGAGGCTCGAGTTCCCTTCACAATACGAGTTGTTCACATTTTCAAGAAAGCGTCGACACATGCGTTCGGCTGAACTTTCTTCGGTACCACAAGTTTCGGCAGGCGATGAGCAGCGACTCAAATGCTCGAGATCGACCATGCGCATTCCACACCCTCGGCCGGATAGTTGCTAGCGGTAAGGTTTGCCATTTTGAATGGTGCGAGGGAATTTTGGGACTTAAAGGATTTTAAAAGTTGCATTGGAGAGCGTTCATAGAATTCAATGGGCAACAACATCGTGAGCCCGCCTTCCACAATAGGATCTCAAAAGAGCATTGATATTTTCATGAGAAAAAAGAAAAATCTGAAACGAATTTATTTGAGACCAGTGATTCAGCTAGCAATGGTGTTCTGTTTTGGATGCCTGAAACTCTTTTCAGCGCAAGCAAATGCAGCAGACGGCGAGAAATTTTCATCCTCGACAAGAAGAACGCGTCCGAACGTCCTTTACATTCTTACTGACGATCAACGGTTTGATGCCATTGGCATTGCAGGCAATCGTCATCTGAAGACCCCACATATCGACAGAATTGGTCGCGAGGGGGTCTTTTTCAAAAATGCTTTTTGCACCACGTCTCTGTGCTCTCCGAGTCGGGCGAGTATTTTGAGCGGCCTGTACGCTCATGCGCACGGCGTCACCAATAACTTCACCGAATATCCGTCGAAGTTTCAGAGTTTTCCGATGGTGCTCAAGCGAGAGGGATACCAGACGGCCTACATCGGCAAGTGGCACATGGGCGAAGAGAACGACGATCCAAGGCCGGGTTTTGATTGGTTTGTCACGCACAAAGGACAGGGAAAATACTTTGACACCGAGTTTCATATCAACGGCCAAAAACGCGAGATCATCAAAGGATATTACACCACCGTTGTGACGGATATGGCCGAGAAGTGGATCGAAAACCGCCAGTCAGATGCCCCGTGGATGCTGATGCTTGGTCACAAAGCACCGCACAGTTTCTACGAACCTGAGCCGAAGTATGCGAAGGCTTTTGCGGATGTTCAAGTGACGTATCCCGAAACTGTCTTTCTCCTTGACGATAAGCCGGCATGGATGAAACAGCGGCTGCCGACCTGGCACGGTCTCTACGGGCCGCTCTTTGAATGGCGAAAGAAATTTCCCGATTCATCTCCTGAAGCGGTCAAGGATTTCGAGGCGATGATGCGGGCGTACTGGGGAACGCTCCTTTCCGTTGACGACAGTGTAGGAAGATTACTTGCATTGCTCGAGCGACGAGGAGAACTCAACAACACACTGATCGTCTTCTCCGGAGACAACGGACTGCATGCCGGTGAAAATGGCATGGTGGACAAACGCACGATGCATGACGCGAGCACGCGCATCCCTCTTTTGGTCCGATACCCGGGCCTTGTGTCACCCGAACAACCCAAAGTGATCGATCGCCAGGTACTTACAATCGATATCGCTCCGAGCATTCTGGAGCTTTGTCATGCCGAAAAACTTGAGGCGATTCATGGAAAAAGCTTTGTGACACTCGTTCAAAAAGACGATCCGCAGTGGCGCACGAGTTGGTTCTATCACTACAACTACGAAAAACAGTTTCCGTATACGCCCAATTTGAGAGGAGTGCGAACCGATTCGTGGAAATATGTCCATGCACCTCACGGAGATGGTTCTCCCGATCGGCATCTGGCAGAACTGTACAACATCGAATTTGATCCAGGCGAACGACACAATCTCATCAGCAATCCGAAGTATGCCGACGTGGTTGAAAAACTAAAACAAGAATTGGTGAAACTGATGGCGCAAACGAACCTGACGCCGCTCACCGATCACATGCCGATCGACGAAGGGATCAATGCAGCACTCCCCGACAAAAAAATCCGTTGATGGATAAAACGGATTCAATACGACGGCCGATCAACTCCGACGAATGATTCGCAGAGCTGATCGACCGCCGAGGACGACTCTCTTTTTCGGCGTTCAAAACCTAAGAACAGCCCATGCTGTTGCCGCAATTGTGGCAGAGATAGCAATTTCCGTTTCGAACGGTGATCGCACCGCAATTGTCGCAGGCAGGCGCATCGAGCTGGAAATTTGCAAATTGATTTTGCCGATCGGCCGCACTCGCATTCGGATCGATAGTCATGGTAACCCCTGCTCGCTCAAGGAGAGCCGCTGTTGAATCAGTGGCAGTTCCAAGACGCGACTTTGCTGTCGAAGCCGGCTTGATCGCGCCGGCGGTTGCTCTTGCAGGTGTTGCCTTCGTGGCATGACCATTTCCGCCAGAACCATTTTTTTCACCAGAGGAAAGACCAGTGCCCGCATCGACGGTCGCACTATTGGTAATCGACTTGGCTGTGGTGTGTCCGTTGCCGGAAGACTTGGGCGCACTCTCCACAACCCGCGATTTCGATCCTTTGTCAGTCGCCGTGACCACTCCATGGCCAGATGCCTGCCCGCCAGCCGTCGTGGCGGCGGGCTTACGCTCTGTTTCAGAATCATCCCCTGCGGATGCTTCACCACTGCCATGATCGCCCGCTCGATCGTGTCCACCAGGACGATTGGCTTCTCGGTATCCCGGTAAGAACTCCGAACCAAGCCAGCGGAAAATGTAATCGACCAAACTCTTTGCCACAGGAATGTCGGGGTTGCGGGTGTAACCCCAAGGTTCGAACCGAGTGTGCGAAAACTTTTTGACATAGACTTCCAGTGGCACGCCGTACTGCAGACTCATCGAGACCGCAGTTCCAAAGGCATCCATCAGGCCGCCAATGGTGCTTCCTTCCTTGGCCATCGTGATAAAGAGCTCTCCTGGACGGCCGTCGTCGTAGAGACCGACCGTGATGTAGCCCTCATGTCCACCGACGTTGAATTTGTGAGTGACACTGCGACGGGTATCGAGGAGTCGCTCGCGACGAGGTGTTGGTGCAGACTTTGCAGCAACTTTATCACTCTCAGAACTCGTGTTGAGAGGCTGGCTTTCTTTTGAACCGTCGCGATAAATCGCAATTGCCTTCAGTCCGAGTCGCCATCCTTCGATATACGCTCCAGCAATATCCTCAGGAGTTGTATCCCGTGGCATATTCACTGTTTTTGAGATCGCACCCGAAATGAATGGTTGTGCCGCAGCCATCATTTTGATGTGGGCTGGCCATGGTATGGAACGAGATCCATTTCTCGGTTGGAACGCGCAGTCAAACACTTCGAGATGTTTTGACTGCAGCGCCGAAGCACCCTCGATCGTGTCATTTTTATCGATGAAGGAAAGAATGCTTTCAATCGCAGGTTCATCGTACCCCAGCGTCCGCAGCGCGAGAGGAACAGTCTGATTGACGATTTTGAGCATGCCACCGCCAGCGAGTTGCTTGTATTTGACCAACGCGATATCAGGCTCGATACCGGTCGTATCACAATCCATGAGAAAACTAATCGTGCCGGTTGGTGCCAGCACAGTCGCCTGAGCATTGCGATAGCCGTATGCACGACCGGTAGTGAGCACTTGATCCCACACATTTCTCGCAGCATCGCGAAGATCCTTCGGACAGGCAGGATCAATCTTATCAACCGCTTTGCGATGCATTTCCATGACCTGAAGCATCGGTTCACGATTGGCTGCAAAGCCTTCAAACGGACCAACGGCTGCGGCGAGTTCGGCACTCGTGCGGTTGGCAATTCCGTGAAGAATGGCCGTGATTGCACCGCACAGCGAACGACCAGCGTCGCTGTCGTAGGCCAGTCCATCGGCCATGAGAAGGCTCCCGAGGTTTGAGTAACCAAGGCCCAGCGGACGGAAGAGATGGCTGTTTTTTGCAATCCGCTTGGTGGGATAGCTCGCGTGATCAACCAGAATCTCCTGAGCAATATAAAAAAGACGGCAGGCGGCAGAAAATCGCTCGACATCAAACGTGCCATCGTCGCGGCGAAACTTCATCAAATTGATGCTTGCCAGATTACATGCGGTATCGTCGAGGAACATGTACTCGCTGCAGGGATTACTGGCATTGATTCGACCCGAATTTGGGCAGGTGTGCCAGCGGTTGATCGTTGTGTCGTACTGCACGCCGGGATCGCCGCACTGCCATGCGCACTGCGACATGCGATGCATCAGTTCACGGGCCTTGAAAGAGGGACCCGACTTCGACGGATCGGTTATCCATCGGGTGGTCCATGTATCGTCGCGATCGACCGCATCCATGAACTCGTCGGTTAAACGAACTGAGAGATTGGCATTTTGAAAGAGAATCGAACTGTAGGCCTCGCCGTTGAAGTTGGCTTCGTAGCCTCCCTTTTCAATAAGCACGCGAGCTTTGTTTTCTTCTTTACTCTTGCACTCAATAAACTCAAGAATGTCGGGGTGTGTCACTTTCAGCGATTGCATTTTGGCTGCACGTCGCGTTTTTCCACCGCTCTTCACCACTGCGGCCACCTGGTCATAGACACGCATAAAAGAAAGTGGACCAGACGGTTTTCCGCCACCGGCGAGCTTTTCGCGTTGGCTGCGAATGGTCGAGAGATCGGTGCCAGTACCCGATCCGAACTTGAAAAGCATCGCCTCGCTACGGGCAAGGTCCATAATGTCTTCCATGTTGTCCTTGACGCTCTGAATAAAGCAGGCACTGCCCTGAGGATACTCATAGGGATTCTCGGGCTGGACAACTTCACGAACCGTTGGATCCCATCGCCAGTTGCAGGGAGTACCCTTCACGCCGTACTGATTGTAAAGGCCGACATTAAACCAAACCGGAGAATTGAATGCCCCGTGTTGATGCACGCACATCCAAGAAAGGTCTCGGTAGAATCGTTCGCCGTCCGCAGGCGTTGAGAAATAACCGTCCTTGATACCCCAATCGGCGATTGTTCGGCACACGCGATGCACCAGTTGTTTCACCGAGTGCTCTCGCTGCGGCGTATGGATTTCTCCGTAGAAATATTTTGAGACCACGACATTGGTTGCCAGCTGGCTCCATGCCGCAGGAATTTCACAAGCAGTTTGCTCGAAGAGCACTTCACCGTTTTCTCCTTTAATCGCTGCGGTGCGCAGATCCCACTCGGTCGTTGAGAAGGGATCGGTCGCTTCGATGGGGCAAAAAACAGCCGGCACATCCAGCGGCTTGCGTGCCGGGGCAGAAGCCCGAAGAGAATCCGTCGAAACGGATGGGAGAACAGTGGAGGTTTCGAGGTCTGCCATAAAAAAGCTCCTTCAATAAAGTAAAGGTATCCGATCCTTCAGTGTACGCGCGTTCATCTATCGTCAAGAGGCCCCTCGGCTCAGCGGGAAATTCTTTTCAAGCGGTCTCCTTTGACTCAAATAGCCTCTGGGAGAACAATTTTTAAAAGCAGCTCCATCTGCATCGTATCGCAACATCTGGGGGCCGGTCATTCCAATGACCACAACAGAAGGCCGGGCGGCAAATGTAGCCTGCTGTAAAAAAGCGTCAAGGCTTGGATTTTCAGAATCTCCAGACAGGCTCAAAAACGCACTTCCAACCGAGCGAGAACGGCTGCCAGAGGAGATTTTTGTCTCGACGTTGGACAGCGTCAAAAAGAGATCACACCCAGTGAAAGATTGCTTCGAATCAGAAAATAGTTGAGAAAATAAAATAGGATCAGGTTTGAGTGCCACAGGTAGCTCAGCGTCCCATAGAAAGATTCTCGCGATCGACACGATTCAAGAAATCACTGCACCGTCCGCGGATTCACTCGATCAGCGATTGGTGTGGAAAACTGGAGAATAGATCAATGAACAAAAGAGCGATTCAATCGATGCGATTTGTCATTCTCGTCGGCAATGAATACGAGGATCTCGAAGTCTGGTATCCGAAGCTCCGTCTTCTCGAAGCGGGTGCTTCAGTGGTTCTCGCCGGGCCAAAAAAAGAAACGCT
>Ga0209086_10001953_pt1 | contig 16428 bp, 16 predicted proteins | sample M_130207_XF_Meta_FD_187312 | JGI IMG/M metagenome (GOLD analysis project Ga0209086, IMG submission 187312) | Freshwater microbial communities from Lake Montjoie, Canada to study carbon cycling - M_130207_XF_MetaG (SPAdes) (version 2) | ecosystem: Environmental > Aquatic > Freshwater > Lake... | reverse complement strand
GAGCAACTATTACCGGTTACGACATCCGTGAAGATTTTGCAAACAGAGCGACTTCAAATGTTCGCTCATTTCTTGGCGAAGAAGCTTTAGAGCGCTACACAGTTGAGATACGTGACTCCTATGAAGGTATTGACGGGTCAGATTACGACCGGGTCGTGCTCGATTTGCCAGAACCGTGGAATGTTGTGCCGCATGCAGAGAAAGTGCTGCGCACAGGTGGCTTGCTCGTGGCTTACACACCAAGCATTACGCAGGCAGTGCAGGTACGAAAAGCGATGGGCGATGCGTGGATCGAATCTCGCACCATAGAGGTGTTGCATCGTTCTTGGCATATCGAAGGAATGGCGGTTCGTCCGGACCATCGCATGGTTGCACACACGGCATTTCTGACCGTGTCACGATTTATCGGACACGCAATGACAATTGAAAACTCAGAAAATTCAGAGACCGAAACGGACTCCGAAGAAATTCAGTAATTGATCGAACGTTTACGGTTCGATGAAAATGCACTCGCCGGGACATTCCTCGGCGGACTCGATTACTCCGTCAAGCTGGCTGTCGGCAAAGTTGGCCATGCCTTCTGCACCTTGGGCGTTGCCCTTGGCTGTTGCAAAAATCTTGTCCTTCTCACGAACGTAAGCCAAACCGTCGTCGAGCAGAGTGAAGACGTCAGGGGCAATTTCCTCGCACAATCCGTCTCCAGTGCAAAGATCCTGATCAATCCAAACTTTCATGATGGCTAGCTCCTTTTAGCTTTCGGCTTTTCAACTTTTTGTGAAATCCATACGATGTACGAGTTAAAGATTACACGCCGCTTGTCAAAAAGTTGTGTTCTCGGCAAGGATTGCCCTATACGGTTTCTCAATAGGCGAATTTATAGGGGGTGACAAATGACATCTAATGCCGAGAATGACAGAACCGAAGGGCTGGCTCTGGCTGAATCCAAGATTCAGATTGCGCGCTTAACGGGCCAGAACGAAAAGCTTTCTTACACACTTCGAGAAGCTCGGGAACATATTGCGTCGTTGCGAGATGAAGTTGACAAACTCACCCGTGCACCTGGGTCATACGGAACTGTTGTAGGGATCAATGATGACCAAACTGTTGACGTATTGACCAACGGTCGCAAGATCAGAGTGTCTGCTCACACGGATGTAGATATTGAGCATCTTCATCTGGGCGCTGAAGTGATGCTGAATGATGCCCTGAACATTGTCTTGGATCGTGGCAGCGACTCCACTGGTGAAGTGGTTTCTCTTAAGGAAGTTCTTGATGATGGTATTCGTGCGATTGTTGTTGTTCGCGGAGATGACGAGCGTGTATGCGAATTAGCAACCGCAATTCGGGGAATGCATTTGCGATCTGGAGATTTACTGCGACTCGATTCGCGTTCAAACTTACTTCTAGAAAAGTTGGACCAACCCGAAGTAGAGCACCTGCTGCTCCAAGAAATTCCAAACATTTCGTACTCGGACATCGGTGGTCTTGACTCTCAGATCGAACAAATAGCGGATGCTGTGGAGCTACCATTTTTGCACGCTGACCTATTCGCCGAACATCAATTGCCTGCTCCTAAAGGAATTTTGTTGTACGGACCTCCAGGATGCGGCAAGACACTGATTGCTAAAGCAGTTGCCAATAGCCTCGCGCGCAAAGTTGCATCTCGAACTGGAGACGACAAAGGCCGAAGCTATTTCATCAACATCAAGGGTCCTGAGTTGCTGAATAAATATGTTGGTGAAACTGAGCGTCAGATTCGATTGATATTTGAACGAGCACGAGAGAAGAGCGAAGAAGGTTGGCCGGTCATTATTTTCTTTGACGAGATGGATTCAATGTTTCGCACTCGTGGTACCGGAATTTCTTCCGACATGGAATCAACGATTGTTCCACAGTTGCTAGCCGAGATCGACGGAGTTGAGGGTCTGCGAAATGTCATTGTGATCGGCGCCACGAACCGTGAAGATCTCATTGACCCAGCAATTCTGCGACCTGGCCGCTTGGACGTAAAGATAAAGATAGAAAGACCAGATGCAGATGCTGCTCATCAGATTTTTGCTCGTTATCTGACTAATGAATTGCCGATCTCCCAAACCGACATCGACAATCTGGGAGGCGGAGACGCACAGAAGGCTGTGCAGGAGATGGTGAATCAAGCAGTGGTTGAAATGTATGCAACAACCGATGTCAATAGGTTTCTTGAAGTGACTTACCAAAATGGTGAGAAAGAAATCATGTACTTCAAGGATTTCTCCTCAGGGGCAATGATTGAAAATATTGTTCGAAGGGCCAAAAAACTCGCGATCAAGAGACTGATCGATTCTGGTTTGAAAGGTATTTGTCTGCAGGATCTAGTGGACTCAATTCATCAAGAATTTAAAGAGCACGAAGATCTGCCAAACACAACCAACCCCGACGATTGGGCAAAAATCTCTGGCAAGAAAGGCGAGCGAATCGTATTTATTCGTACCCTCGTTCACGATCAAGATGAAACTCGTGCTGGCCGCGATTTGGGCGGCAAAGCAATCGAACGAACGGCGACAGGGCAGTATCTCTAAGTGGCAACACCAAAAGTCTGCGGAATCGAAACCGAATACGGAATTATCTTTAAGGGTGGAGACGTCAACCCGATTACTGCATCGTCGATAATCGTCAATGCATATTCACAAGGTAAAGACGATCTGGTTGGCTGGGATTACATCGATGAGCATCCCGGCAACGACGCAAGAGGCTATTCACTCGATGATTATTTGTTCCCAGAGTACGAAAGCCAACTCGTCAACACCGTGCTCACGAATGGTGCCCGATACTACGTAGACCACGCCCATCCAGAGATCAGCACACCAGAATGCCGCAATGCTCTTGAGGCGGTGTTGTTTGATCGAGCAGGAGAAGAGATCATCCGCAGCAGTATGCAATTAGCCAACGACGGCTTACCAGAGCATTCCGAAATTGTCATTTACAAGAACAACTCTGATGGCAAAGGCAATAGTTACGGTTGTCACGAGAATTATCTGGTTTCGAGACAAACCCCGTTTACACAGATCGCTCAGCAAATAACGACACACTTTGTGACTAGGCAAATCTTTTGCGGTGCCGGAAAAGTTGGTGCCGAACACCGTGGGCTGAGTGGCAAGGGTGCCAATCAACCAGCATTTCAAATCAGCCAGCGTGCGGATTTCTTTGAAGAAGAGATTGGATTAGAAACAACGCTCAAAAGACCAATCGTTAACACTCGCGACGAACCACATTGCGATCCTGCGAAGTATCGCAGATTGCACGTTATTGCTGGTGATGCGAATATGAGCGAAGTCGCAACGCTGCTCAAGCTTGGCACTACATCAATTGTGCTTGCGATGATCGAAGACGGTGTTTTTCCAGAGCATCTCATTGTTAAGGATCCTGTTCACGCAATTCGCCAAGTGAGTCACGACACCTCACTGAGTGCTTGCATCATGATGACTGATGGTCGAATGTTGTCGGCTCTCCAAGTGCAAATGGAAATACTTGAAGCGGCGATTCAGTATGCGAATCGCTATGGACTCGAATCAGTGGACGATTCTGTAGGTAACGATGTGTTGGTGCGCTGGGCGGGTGTGCTTGATGGTCTAGAGACCGACCCCTTACTGGTTGCCAATATTGTGGATTGGATAGCCAAGAAGCGCATAGTCGACGGTTTTGCGCAGCGCCATAACTTGCAGATTGACGACGCACGCCTCAAAGCAATCGATTTGCAGTACCACGACATGCGAGTCGACAAGTGCTTGGCATTGCGCGCAGGTTTAGTCGAACTGTGTGCAAAGCCAGATGTAACGAGTGCAATGGTCAAGCCACCCGAAAGTACTCGAGCATTCTTTCGTGGAACTGTTTTGCAACGATGGCCTAACGACGTGATTGCCGCCAACTGGGACAGTGTTGTATTCGATATCCCAAATCAAGGACTCAAACGAATTCCGATGCCTGAACCCCTGCGTGGAACGCGCCAAATGGTTGGAGACGTACTTGCAAGCTCTCGGAATCCTGCAGAACTTATTGAGAAACTGGGATCCAAGTTCTAACACCGCCGGACTAGCGGCAGGTCGGGTTTTTGACTATGGTTCAAATATGCCAGAGCAACTGAAGAAAACTTCACAGTCCAGAAAGACCGAAACGCCTGCAGTTGAATCTTCCACTTCGAGTGCTGCCACTAGTAGCACTTCCAAGAATCTCACTGCAGAACTCGACAGCCTGCTGGACGAGATTGATGAAGTGCTCGAATCCAATGCAGAAGAGTTTGTAAAAAGCTATGTGCAAAAAGGTGGGCAATAGCCCTAACCTACAGATATATGTCAATGCCGATGTTTTCCTTTGAGCAGGATCCCGGTGCGAGTTTTGGTGAACTACTCAAACGAGTCGGATTGTCGCCATTTGGCGAAACTGGTCCTGTCAGCGAAATGCTTGTTCCTCACGCAACTACTTGTGTTGCACTCCGTTGTGCAAATGGAGTTGTCATGGCTGGCGATCGACGAGCAACTTCGGGCAATTTGATCAGTCATCGCGAGATGGAAAAAGTTGTGCAAGCCGATCAATTTAGTGGCGTCGCGATTGCTGGTGCTGCTGGACCAGCAATGGAAATGGTCAAATTGTTTCAACTTCAAATCGAACACTACGAAAAAGTTGAAGGACAGTCACTTTCGCTTGAAGGTAAAGCAAACCAGCTCTCTATGTTCGTTCGCAGCAATCTTCCAGCAGCGATGCAAGGTTTCATGGTTGTTCCGATTTTTGCTGGATATGACACACTGCTGAAACATGGACGACTGTGGAACTATGACGCAACAGGCGGCAGATACGAAGAACATGATTTTGTTGCGACGGGCTCAGGAATGCTCCACGCAGGCACTGTCTTGCGCATGGGATGGAAGCGTGACATGACTGTCGCCGACGGTGTAGAGCTAACGGCTCGCGCTTTGTGGGAGGCATCCGATGCCGATTCGGCGACCGGTGGACCTGATGCATTACGAGGTATTTACCCAGTCATTGCATCGATCACCAGTGATGGGTTTACGCGCATTGGCGATGCTCAACTTAAAAATACATACGAAGCAATTGCAAAGGGTGTCGGCCAGCGATGAGCATGCCCTTTTATGTAGCGCCAGAACAAATGATGAAAGACCGCGCCGACTACGCGCGCAAGGGAATTGCCCGCGGCAGGGCGTTGGTCGCGTTGCAGTACCTCGATGGCATCGTGCTCGTAGCCGAGAACCCATCCAATACGCTGCGCAAGATCAGTGAGATTTATGACCGCATAGCTTTTGCTGGTGTTGGTAAATACAACGAGTTTGATCAATTGCGAGTAGCGGGCGTCCGCGCCGCAGACCTCAAGGGATACCAATTTTCACGCTTAGACGTCGACGCACGCGGATTGGCAAATCAATACGCACAAATCCTTGGACAAACCTTCACACACGAAATGAAGCCCCTTGAAGTAGAGATTCTCGTTGCCGAAGTTGGAGTAACTCCCGATCAGGATCAGTTGTTTCACATCATGTACGACGGCACTGTCGTTGACGAGCATCTGTTCACCGTGTTGGGCGGCGACATGGAGACGATCCGAGGACGGATGGCCGAGCGCTTTGTCGCTGGTTCAAGCCTGAAAGATGCTGTGAAATTTGCTCATCAAGCGTTGAGCACGACAGATTTACCAATCAATTCATCCGAGCTTGAAGTAGCGGTGCTCACACGCAACAATGCCCGTCGATGCTTTTCCAGACTCAACGAATCTACCATCACTCAATATCTGGTTTAACCAGCGGTTGTCATGGACCAGCGCATCTTCGGTATCGAAACCGAATATGGAGTCACATGCACATTGCGGGGACAACGTCGGCTGAGCCCCGATGAGGTGGCGCGTTATCTATTTCGAAAGGTTGTCTCGTGGGGAAGAAGTTCAAATGTGTTTCTCGAGAATGGTGCTCGTCTCTATCTAGACGTTGGATCACACCCTGAATATGCAACCCCAGAGTGCGATTCGATCTATGACTGCACCGTGCACGACAAGGCAGGTGAGCGGAAACTCGAAGAATTGCTCATTGGTGCAGAACATCGCCTGAAAGACGAAGGAATCCGCGGAACTATTTATCTGTTCAAGAACAACACCGATTCAGCCGGCAACTCCTACGGCTGTCATGAAAATTATCTCACTCGACGAAGCGCTGAGCCAGACAAGTATCAACAACATCTCATTCCATTCCTTATTTCACGCCAAATTTTCACGGGAGCTGGTCAAGTGCTCCAAACTGCTCGCGGACCGATTTTTAGTATCGCTCAACGTGCAGAACATATCTGGGAGTCAATGAGTTCGGCGACAACACGAAGCCGTCCCATTATCAACACGAGGGATGAACCGCATGCTGACGCAGAGATGTATCGCCGTCTACACGTGATCGTTGGTGACTCGAACATGAGCGAGTACACAACGTTTTTAAAATTGGGAAGCACTGCTTGCATGCTGCGAATGATTGAGTCAGAGGATGTCTCGCTGCGAGATCTGACTCTTGAGAATCCGGTACGAGCGATCCGGGACTTTAGTCACGACATCACATGCCGAAAAAAAGTGCGACTTGAAAGTGGTCGTGAACTCTCTGCACTCGACATCCAACGGGAATATCTCAACAGCGCTTTAAAATTTGCAGACACACATGGTTTCACCCCAACTGAACTGAAGGCGCTAGAAATGTGGGAGCACTGCGTATCAACCATCGAGAATGATCCATTGAAACTGGGCACCGAAGTTGATTGGGTAATTAAACACAACCTGATCGAAGCTTTTCGTTCGAAAAATGGGCTTGCTCTTGATGACGCTCGTGTGCAAGCGCTGGACTTGCAGTACCACGATATTCGTCGAGACCGAGGGATTTTCTATCGTTTGCAAGCTCGCTCACTGGTTGATCGAGTTTGTGCAGAGCAAGACATCGTTGCGGCTATGGAGATTGCACCCCAGACGACGCGAGCAAAACTGCGATCTGAATTTATCATTGCTGCTAAAGAAAAAAAGCGCGATTACACAGTCGACTGGGTGCACCTCAAGATAAACGACCAGGCGCAAAAGACGGTTTTATGCAAAGACCCCTTCGTTTGTGAAGACGATCGAGTTGAAAAACTGATCGCATCGCTCTAGCCAGCGGTTCCTGCGGCTACCGTTACAACCTGATGAATTCTGAGCAGCCGCCGTCATTACCTTCGGCTAATTCGGGATTACAACTCGTTCGCGAATGGGTAACAGTGCTGGTTGTCGCTTTGGTGATAGCGATTACTGTTCGTTCGCTCATTTTGCAGCAGTTTTATATATCTGGACCAAGCATGGAAGCAACCATGTTCCAAGACAATCGTGTGCTCGTAAACAAACTTTCATATCGGTTGCACGACATACACCGAGGTGATGTTGTGGTATTTGACCGAGTGACAGTTGACGGTCAGGTGGTACAACACGACGATCTGATCAAGCGTGTCATTGCTCTTGGTGGTGAAAAGATATCAATTACAAACTGCAAGGTTTTCATTGATGGAAAGTTGTTACCAGAGCCTTACTTAAACGACTATGACCTTGCTCAAACAGTTGTTGAGGATCGTTGTCGTGTGCCAATGATGGACGAGATGATTATTCCGGATGACCAACTGTTTGTGATGGGTGACAACCGGCCACAATCTTTTGACAGTCGCATGTTTGGTCCCATTGAACAAAATCTTGTTGTAGGCAGAGCCTTTGTGATCATCTGGCCGTTGAGTGCAGCAAAGTTTCTTTAACTCTGTTTATTCGTGACTTCGATCATTCGGTCTGGCCAATCACTAAACACCCCATCTAGACCCATCCGAATACCATTCTCAATTACCGCTTCGTGTTGCATGTCCCACCCAAAGCTGACGATGTTGAACCGGTGAAAGAGGGCGACCAATCCGCCATTCCAATCCGAGTAATGCATATTGAATGCTTCAATTCCATTAGCAGCAAGCGTTGCAGCGCGACGTTCCGGTCCCTCTTTGATTTTTGCAAGTCGAGTCGAATCGACCAATTTGCACTTTTGAGTGGATGTTCTTTTGTTAATTAACAAGTCAAAACTTGGATGACAAAGCCACAGCCGGTCGAGCATAGATTCATCGATATTTGCCACAGTTCGTTCAATGGTTTCGAAAACCACCGGGTCCTTGACATCGAGACTGAGTTGGTATTGCGTTCCGCAATGTTGTAACAATTGCTCAAGACTCGGTATATGGGAAGGTAAGGCCGATCGGTCCATCTCTGCGATTGGTTTGGACCGCAAACGTGATTTCACCACGCCATCATGATCGAGCACCAACGCTCCATCTCGCGTGGCCCAAATGTCGCTTTCTAAACCGCTCGCACCCAGTTTGAGCGCGAGCGAAAACGCATCAAGAGTATTTTCGGGGGCATATGCGCTTGCACCACGATGGGCGAAAAGAATCGGCTCGCTCAGGAGAGATGGAAGCCGTTGCTGCACAGAGCAATGATATGGCAAAGTATCTGCAGCCTTTAGACTGTTGGCATGTTTAATTTCTCGGGAAGCGAGATCATTTTTTTATTGATTCTCGGTCTCGTGGTGCTTGGCCCAGAAAAGCTTCCTCCCGTGTTGCGCAAGATGGGTCAGTTGTATGGACAGTTCAAACGCATTACAGGTGATGCACAGTCCGAATTTAGGGGAGCCTTCGCCGAGCCGATTCGCGATATGCAAAAGGCTGCAAACGAGTACAAGTCTGTTTTCACAGATGCCTCGAAGCAAGTCGAAAGCGAATATGTGCAAACGACATCGCTGTTTAAAGAAAGTGCTCACCAGGAAGAGATCGAGGCTGCAGTTGAGCCAGAATTCATACCTTATGAATCCACCCCAAGTGCTGTCGAAGAGTTAAGCCTTGAGCCAAGAATCATTGAATATGAGATTGAAGAGGATAAGTAGTGGCCTGGCGTTTTTCAAAGACTGCTATAGACGGTTCAGAGCCGATGTCAATCATGGCCCATCTCTCAGAATTGCGAATGAGGATTATTCGTTCATGCCTTTCGATAGCCATCGGAGCCGCAGTCATATTGATTTTTTATGATCAGGTTTTGCACTTTCTCACACAGCCATACCGAAATATCTGTACAGCCCGTCCAGACTTCAACTGCGATGGTTCTTTGTATGCGCTTGGTCCGATCGAAGGTCTAGCTTCGCGAATGCGTATTGCTGGCTACGGCGGCATCATTATCTCAATACCAATTATTCTCTGGCAACTTTGGAGGTTCGTTTCGCCAGCGATGAGCGCTAAAGAAAAGAAGTACGCAATCCCTTTTGCTGTTACCTCCTTCTTACTTTTTATTTTTGGCGGCGCACTTGCATTTTGGACACTCGACAAAGCTCTTGAATTTCTCATTTCGTGGTCGGGCGCCGATGTTAACCAGACATATCAAATTGCTAAATACATCAGCCTTGTGGCTCTTATGATTCTTGCTTTCGGCGCTGGTTTTCTGCTTCCAGTGATAGTTGTATTTCTGCAATTGGTTGGAGCAGTCACCCCGCAACAACTGCGCAAGCAATGGCGAATTGCTGTAATGGTTGTATTTGTTATCGCTGCGGTTATTACACCTAGTGGAGACCCGATCAGCATGCTCGCACTAGCGGTGCCTATGACTGTTTTGTATGTTCTTGCTGTGGTCATTGGTTTTGTAGCGCAACGACGTAAACGGAAGAACTCGCAAGACGACGACTTAGCCTCCGCGTAATCGTTATGTCGAATGCTGATGATACAAAATTGACAGCCAGGTATGACTTCGCGCTCGACAAATTTCAATTAGATGCAATTGCGAGTATCAACGACGGTCTCAACGTATTGGTGGCTGCGCCTACTGGATCAGGTAAAACTGTCGTAGCCGAATATGCGGTCGCACGAGCACACCGTGCCGGACTGAGATCTTTTTATACGGCTCCGATCAAGGCTCTTTCGAACCAGAAGTTTGTTGAACTCAGCACGTTCTACGGTGAATCTCAAGTGGGGCTACTAACAGGCGACAACAGTATTAATCCAAACGCATCAATTGTGGTGATGACTACCGAAGTTTTGCGAAACATGATCTATGCACGTTCCCAAGCACTTGATTCATTGGGCGTTGTCGTGCTTGATGAAGTGCATTTCTTGCAAGATGCATATCGTGGTCCGGTCTGGGAAGAGGTCATTATCCATCTCGAACCAACAGTGCAGCTTGTCTGTCTATCCGCAACTGTCTCAAATGCGACAGAGTTGTGCGACTGGCTAACAACTGTTCGTGGTCCAACAACTCCGATTGTTGAAACAAAGAGACCCATTGAGCTCACCAATCATTATCTTGTAGGTGACAAGTCCTCAAACACACTACGAACGTTTGATGTGTTGATAGATGGTCGTGCCAACCCGGAAGTCATACGGTTCGAACAAGCAAAATCAAATGCACCTGTGCGACATCCTGGTCGTCAAAATTCGAAACAATACGGAGCACCACAACGATTGTTTGCTCCGCAGCGTTCGGACATTATAAAAGAACTTTCCGCTGCCGATCTGTTGCCTGCAATCTTTTTTATATTCAGTCGTAATCAATGCGATGAAGCGGCCAAGTCTTGTCTGAAAATGGGAATCTCGCTCACCACGCCTGCGGAAAAGAAGGAGATAGTCGCGATTGCGCACGAACGCCTAGCGGGTTTCAGTGACGATGATCTTGCCGCGCTCGAGTTCACGCAATTTGTTAAACAACTTGAGGCTGGTATCGGATCGCATCACGCTGGAATCGTGCCGACTTTCAAGGAGATTGTTGAAACTTGCTTTGCGCGAGGTCTAGTCAAAGTTGTGTTTGCAACCGAGACACTTGCGGTGGGCATCAACATGCCTGCACGTGCTGTTGTCCTCGACAAAATCACCAAATTCAATGGCGAAAACCATCAGATGCTGAAGCCATCTGACTATGCGCAATTAACTGGTCGTGCTGGTAGGCGAGGTCTTGACGACATCGGGCACGCACTAGTTGTGTGGAGCCCATTCGTCACATTCGAACAGGTTGCGACATTGGTAGCAAGTAGATCATTCGTTCTTAATTCGGCTTTTCGTCCCACGTACAACATGGCAGCAAATCTCATTCGTTCTACTTCACAAGTGCAAGCAAGACATCTTCTCAACCTTTCATTCGCTCAGTTTCAATCGGGCAAGGACGTTGTAGAAATTCAGGCTCGTATCCAGCGTCGCAGCAAGGAGAGAGATCGATTAATGCTGCAGGCCGAAAGCCCCTACGGCGATATAGAAGAATACCGACTTCGCAAATCATCAAAAGCAAAGCCTTCCGAGATCGATCAATCTCTCAGCGAATTGAGACCTGGAGACGTCATTGAAGCAGGCAGCATTTCTCATGTGGAGCGCATGGTGGTGCTCACCGTTGCGCAACGTGGTGATGGCACAAAAATTACGGCATTATCGCGCTCACGTTCTGTGCAGACATTCTCGGTGCGCGATTTCGTTCAGCCTGTGACGACACTCGGTTACGTCAAATTGCCTTCTCCTTTTTCACCGAATAACCAGAAATTTCTTAAAGAGGCTTCGTCGCGATTATCCACTGCCAAGATCAAGCAGTCTTCCAAGATGAAACATGCGGCTAAGTCTCAGCAAGCAGAGCATCCAGTTGGTAGTGATCCAGACCTCAAGTTCCGACTCATTGCTGCTGAGTCTGCAGAGCGGATTGATCGCGAACTCGAGCAACTTGAAAAACGAGTTTCGAACAGTACACAGTCGGTGAGCAACAAGTTTGACGAATTGGTCAAATTGCTTACCGAGTGGGGGTTCGTGGATGAGTGGACTCTGACACAGCGCGGTCAAATGCTGTCGCATATTTTTCATGAATCTGACTTGTTGATTGCTAACTGCGTCTCCGATGGCATCTTTGATGGTTTGAGTTCGTCAAACATGGCCGCTATGGCAAGCGTCTTTGTTTTTCAGGCTCGCGGTGGCGAAGAATCAATCACTGCACATTTTCCGAACAACGAATTGAAAGTGCGCTGGAAAAGTGCTTCAAAATTAAGCCAGAAACTTGCAACTGCAGAAACAAATCATGGTCTAGTAGTACATCGTGGTCCAGAGGCTGGATTTATGGGTGCAGCGCTTGACTGGGCGAGTGGTACGCCACTAGTCGATGTACTCGAAGAAGACGAGCTCACCGCCGGTGATTTTGTTCGAACCATTAAGCAACTCATTGATTTACTCCGTCAATTATCAATTGTGCTCTTTGATGAGGAAGACAGAAATGCAGCCAGTAAAGCTGCCGAAATGTGCTTCCGCGGTGTTGTAGCCGCATCAAGTTCTGTTGGACGAATTGCGTCATGACGATAAGCAAGCACGGTTTGTATGGCACTCCAGTTTCGCGACCGTCCTCGCTGCATGTTTTGCGAAGTGACCTAGGAATCGCACAACACTATGTTTCTGGTGATACGGCTACGACCTGCACAGTGACAAAAGGCAGCATTGCTCAGTCACTCGGAATCAGCAGCGGGAGGATTCAGGATCCAGACCCCAATCAACAGATGACGCTCGTGGACATCGATTTATTGCAGATTGACTACCGAACTACAGCTTCATCGAACGCAGATTCAAGTGCAAAGGCGAGTTCAAGTACAATTTCTCGTATTGTCGTTGCGGGGACGATCGCAATCCAACATCGCACTCTGCTTTCTACATGCTTGTTACTTTCGAACAGCGGCATTTTTCGAAGCAGAGACGTCTTGCCCCGAGCACACCCCAATGATGGATTTGTTGATGTGCTTGAAGTAGATCCAAAGATCACCATGAGGCAACGAGCTATTGCCTGGAGTCGATCTGCAACCGGCTCTCACCTCCCGCATCCAAGTCTTCGGGTCAGTCGCTCGATTGATTTTCAATGGTCGGGTAGTCCTGCACACATGATCGCTGATGGAGTCACTTATAGGGGCGTGGTGTGGCTTCAGTGCACGGTGCTTGCCGATGCGATGAAGTTGTACTTCTAGAGCCTTAATCCCAATCCGCACCAGTCAAAACTTCTAGGATTATCCGTTGTGACCGTTTACATCCCCGAAGTATTTACCGAATCCGAAGCCGAGATATTGGTTCGATATTTCACCAACTTGGATGGCCCGGTTTTTGCGCTAGTCAATCTTCCAGAGGTTGTAAAAGGTGCTTTATTCGCTCGCTATAGCCGCAGTCCTAAAAGTCTTCGTCGATTGTTCCTTGATGAATTCGTCAATGATCTCGATCTCACAGGCGATCAAGGTGTCGATGCGAGGGCAGGTCTTTCATACGCTGAGGGTTTATACGAAAAGATTTTCGTTGAATACGGTGATGATTCGGTTGCGCAACTAGGTGGTGTTCACTTGGCTTGTGAACAGGCATCCAATCTCTTGACAAAAATTCTTGAGTGGGGTCGCTTGATGAGCTACCTCGAGCAAAGTACGCGCTACATCAACTATGACAATCGGCTCGGTGGTCGCTACCGCTATTTCCGAGATCCAGAAATTCTTAATGGTCCATTTGGTACGCGATATGTCGGTGACATGGATCGCATGTTCGATACGTACAGCAGTTTGGTTACATCGGTAACGGATCATGTTCGAGCGACGATTCCGCGCTCGATTAACGATTCCGACTTCGTGTATCGACAAGCAACTCGCGCCAAAGCGCTGGATGCAGTGCGGGGGATACTTCCTGCTTCAGCGCTCTCAAACGTCGGTGTATACGGCACAGGACAGTCGTACGAATCGATGCTGTTGCGGATGCGTTCGCATGCATTGCCCGAAGCTCGCCACTACGCGGACTTGATGCTCGTTGAACTTCGTAAAGTCATACCAAGTTTCTTGCGTCGTGTTGATGTACCCGAACGTGGTGGACGGTGGAGTTCGTATCTCGCAGAAAATCGAGAAAACACGAGCCAACTTGTTGATGACATGTTTGGCGCACTCGAACCAGACCAAACGCCGGAAGTGGTGTTGGTTGATTTTGATCCCGATGGCGAAAACAAACTACTCGCAGCAATTTGTTATACGCATTCACATCTGCCTGAATCGCAGTTGCTTAAACGAGTCGAGAATCTTGATCAGGCCGAGAAAGTCAAACTGATCACCGCATACGTCGGCAATCGCGAAAACCGACGTCACCGGCCCGGGCGAGCATTTGAACGAACTGATTACCGCTTTGACGTGCTCGGTGACTACGGAGCATTTCGTGATCTCCAGCGTCACCGCCTGCTCACAATCGAATGGCAGCGACTGACCCCGCATCACGGCTATGTGATGCCAGAACTCGTGGCAGAAGCCGGTGTGGGAGAGCAGTTTGAAGAGGCTATGGCTCGTTCAGGAGCGCTCTATGACTCGTTGCTACCGGACTACCCGGAACAGGCGCCCTATGCGGTTTCCATGGCTTACAGGCTGCGCTATTCGATGCAATTTAACGCTCGTGAAGCAATGCATATGCTCGAATTACGGTCTGCTCCCCAGGGACACCCCGCATACCGGCGGGTTGCTCTCGAGATGCACCGTTTGATTGCCCAGCAGGCAGGTCATACGGCAATAGCTGCCGCCATGTCGCACATGACTACGGTGGCGCCAGATCTTGAAAGGCTCGATTCCGAGCGTAAATCTGAGTCGAGGAGACAAACGACCTAATTCGTTGATTTTGTGGTGAATTGGGCTATTGTTCGCGCGACAAGTGAAAGGGATAATGAATGTCAGACGACGAAATCATTGATGCAGAAGATCTAGATCCAGCAATGTTGATCGAGGTGGATCCAGATGCCGAAGTACTTGATGCCGATGCAATAGGCATTGAAGGCGACGAAGAGGCATTTGGACTAGCCGACGCCGACGATCTTGCTGACGATCTTGCTGTGATTGATGAGTCCGAAGACCCTGATGCCATTCCTGTAGCCGCAGACACTGCTGCCAAAAAAGCCGGCGATGACGAGGATGACGATGATGATCTGCGCACTGAAGATGATGTCGAAGCCGATCTTGATTCGATTCTTAAAGAGAAGCTCACAGCTGCAGACGACACACCTCTCGAGGACGAAGAAGATGGAGTCGTCGTTGATGACAAGACAGATGGCATGGAACGCCTGCAACCACGTCGACCTGACGAAACACAATGTACGCAGTGTTTCTTGCTTGTTCGCAATAGCGCGCCTGGTTGCCCCGTCGAGGATGATGCATGTCCATTGTTCAAATAATTAAACGCGTGGCAAGCCTCGGTCGTGATGTTGCGCGCGACGCAGTAGATCACAACTCGGAATTTATAGAGCAACTTGCAAAGCGAGTTGAAGAAGTCAAGCAACAGGAACTACCCAAGATCAATCAAGAGATTCGCAACGCTCGCGTTATTGGTGAGATGGCCGTCAAGATCGGCACTCAGCGAGTACAAAAGATAGTGTCTGAGTTTCAAAACTATTCTTCAGACGACAAGCCAGACGAGCACTAGTTTTTGTGACGAGCCAAGCGCCGTTGTTTGCCGTTCGCACTGCCAGTAGTGCTGATGCTGTAGCGCTGAACGATCTTGAGCGTGAAGCTCGACTCGAAATTACGGCGTTTCGGGGGCACGAAATATTGTTGAGCGAAGTTGAAGTTGTTGGCGCCCTGTGGGGTTCGACCATTGGAAACAACACCAGCCTGGTCATCGTTGCGGAAACGTCAGGCCAAATTGTCGGTTATGCAAAAGGGGACATCAGTGTTGTAAGAGCAAAATGTGTTGTCAGCCATATCTACGTTGATCAGATGGCACGACAAATCGGCATTGGTGCTGGGTTGATTGCAGAAATTGCACGCATTGCAAAGAGTAGAGGCTGCACAACACTAGATGCGCTTGCGTTACCTGGCGATAGAAAGATGAAAAATCTCTATGAACGGGTTGGCATGCCAGCGCGTCTGCTCATTGCTTCAAAAACTCTTTAACGTCCCTGCCACACGGGTGGTCGTTTTTCGATAAATGCCGTCAGTCCCTCTTTGGTGTCCTCTGATTGCAGAACTTTGCCAAACTCGGCATTTGTCATGTTGATCAGCGTCTCATCATTCTCGTAAGCGGCAGCAAGAACAATCTTGCGCGAAGCCCAAACGGCAAGTGGTGCGGCGAGACATACACGTGATGCCAACTCGAAAGCCGACTCTTCTGCTTTGCCTGGCTCGACCAATCGATTGATGAGTCCGAGCGCATAAGCGCGCTCGGCCGATAGCGGTTGTCCGGTCAAAATGACTTCCATGGCAGTCGCTTGTCCAATGGCGCGTGGAAGTCGAAATAGACCACCAGCACCTGCAATCAGGTTTCGCATCACTTCTGCAAGACCAAATGCCGAGCGAGTTGTAGCAACGACCATGTCCGCAGCAAGAACAATCTCGCATCCTCCGGCGGTTGCAAGCCCATCGACTGCAGCAA
>Ga0209086_10001950_pt1 | contig 16433 bp, 19 predicted proteins | sample M_130207_XF_Meta_FD_187312 | JGI IMG/M metagenome (GOLD analysis project Ga0209086, IMG submission 187312) | Freshwater microbial communities from Lake Montjoie, Canada to study carbon cycling - M_130207_XF_MetaG (SPAdes) (version 2) | ecosystem: Environmental > Aquatic > Freshwater > Lake... | reverse complement strand
CTTGTAGGTATCATCTTTAACTACAAGCTTGATGCTGCGGCCATTGATGCCACCCTTTGAATTAACATAATCAAAGTAGGCGCGTGCTGCGTCATCTACCTTGTTATAACCAGGGCTTGCTGCTCCGGTTTGTGGCAATTGCATGCCCAGAACGATTTCAGAAGATGTAACTCCTGGATCGCTGGCGGCAGATGCCGAAATGCTGCTTATTGCTAGAGACCCCACCAGCGCTGATGCGACTACGGTGAGAATCAGAGGTTTGCGAAGATTCACTGCATTCACTCTTTCTACTGCACTCTCGCCATGGAACCGAGAAGCTCAGCCCATGGGAATCCGGACGGGTGCGTCCAAATCTGCCCAAAGGTTAACCGTGAGTTACGCCTAAGTGAATAGCCATGCGGGTCGATATTTATAACAATCGCGAAACTTTTACGCTCAGAGGTCCTAGAGGTGGAGCGAATTGGCAGATTAGTGCTTTTTCTTGTGGCGGAGGTGTTCCAAAGCTCCAGCCGCCCCTCGGGGATTGAGGATGACAGTTAAAAGAAGCAATAGGCCAATTGTTAGGGCAGGTAGGTAGATTCCAACCGTTTCTGGAATCGCTAAATTACTTGTTGCTTTTTCAATTAGATCAGGCAGAAAAACTATTACGAATGTTCCAAAAATTGCGCCACCAATTGAGCGCAGACCACCGATTACTGCAGCTGTTAAAAGCGTTAAAGAGAGATCGGTTGGATAAACACTCGGTGCAACAAGTCCACGAAAGCCATAAAGTGCACCAGCTAGCCCTGCTAACCCTGATGCGCAAACAAAAACAATTACCTTTGTTCGTCCGATATTAATTCCAGCAAGAGATGCGGCAACTTCATTGTCACGAACTGCGCGCCAAGTTCGGCCGGTTCTGGAATTTGAAAGATTTAAAACTGCGAATAGCGCAACTGCAGTAAATGGTAAAACAACATATAGCGACCACTCTTCAATACTTATTTCGCCAACTAAATTTGTTAACCATTCAGGGGGCATCCCGTAATCGACACTTAATCCAACATCACCACTAAAAAAAGTTTCGAATCGGACTGCGATTGATGGAATTGCAAGAGCCATTACCAAGGTTGTTCCTGCCAAATATGGCCCGCTTAGCCTTGCAGCAGCAAGTCCAAGAAATAAACCAAATAGCGCAGATACAAATATTGCCAAGATAAATGCGAGCCACATTGACAGTCCAAGGCGAGTGACTAGCAAGGCAGAGCTATATCCACCAACAGCCATTATCGCACCTTGACCAAGTGAGATTTGCCCAGATGCACCAGTCAATAAGGTAATCGAAAGAACTGCAATCAAGAGCATCGCAATATTTGCTAGTTGTGATTGGTTATATGGCTCGAATTGGTTACTAAGAAGAATAAAAAATAGGAATAAGACTAGTGACAACAGTGTGCTGTGCAGCCCAATTACTTTATGAGTTTTAACTTTAGACACTTCGCACCTCTTTGCTGCCAAGAATTCCTTGCGGCCTAAGGAAAAGGGCTAGTAACAGGAAGGCTAGAATCGCGATAAATACATTTTCTGGGGCGCTATAAACATTTACAAATGAGATTACATATCCCAAAATAAATCCACCAAGCACTGATCCAGCCAGACTTGAAAGTCCTCCGACAACAGCTGCGGTGAAACCAATAATTAGAAGTAAATCTAAGGTATTTGGTGAGAGATTTGTCCTTGGCGTTACCAGCAGCCCCGCAAGAGAAGAAGCAATTCCAGATATCGCCCAACCTAAAGTTCGAACCCAACCAACTTTAATTCCACTTAAGCGGGTTACTTCTGGGTTGAGTGCACTTGCCCGCATGGCAAGTCCCATTCCAGTTTTCGTAAAGAAGATTGTTGTTAAAACTAAAGTTAGGAATACGGTTCCAATTACAAAGAGATCAAAGCCGGTAATTGCAAGGCTAGTGTCACCAATTTTTATCGCATTTGGCGCCACTGGCGATGGAAAACCACGCTCTTCACCCGCCCAGAAAATTCCGGCAAGAGCCTTTAAAACTCCGAGAATTCCAAGTGAGGCAATAACTGGAATCGTTGTTCTCATTGATTGGCTATTTAACAATTGGGAATTTTTACGCGAAGTAAGTGGTCGCATTAATCCAAGATCAACTAGTGCGCCGAGCGCTGCGCCGCTAATTATCGCGATTAAAAAGGCGCTCCAATATGAGTAATTATTCTGGATTAATTGTGATGCAATGTAAGTCGTGAACATCGCTTGACCCATTTGCGCAAAATTAACTACTCCTGCGCTACGCCAAACTAAAACTAAGCCAAGTGATACAAGTGCGTAGATTGCACCTTGCGCCGTACCAGAGAAGAAGGCTGTTAAGAATGGCGTCATCTAGTACCCCAAGTAAGCAGCTCGAAGGGATGAATCAGCAGCCATTTCCTTAGCGGGCAGGTCTGCAACAACTTTCCCGAGGGCTAATAAAATTCCGTGATCAGCAACGGCAAGTGCGGTATTTGCATTCTGTTCAACGAGCAAAACCGTTAAACCAGTTGATCTACACAATTCATTAATGGCGCTGATTATTTGAGCGGCTATCAGTGGCGCTAAACCTAGTGAAGGTTCATCCAATAACAACAACTTCGGACGGGAGACTAACGCCCGACTTATTGCCAACATCTGTCGTTCGCCACCCGACAAAGATCCTGCTGGTTCATTGCGACGCTCATGAAGTATTGGAAAGAGTTCATAAACTTCTTTTGTAGCGGTTGCTAAATCCCCTCGTGCAATTCGCTTACGAAAGAGGCCCCCGAGTTCGATATTTTCAGCCACACTTAACTGTGAAATTACAGCATGTCCTTCAGGGACTTGGGAGATCCCACTTCTAACAATTGCTTCTACGCTCTTGTGAGTTAGCTCTTCATCAAACCACGTTATTGAACCACTAGATGGTCGCTCTAGCCCAGAAATTGTTCGAAGTAAGGTGCTCTTGCCAGCGCCATTTGCACCGATAACTGTTGTGATCAGGCCAGGTTTTGCTTGAAACGAGATGCTATCGAGCGCTTTGATTGAAGCGAATTGCGTTACAAGGTTAGTTATAGCAAGCATCAGATACCGAGTTTGGAATTCTCATCTGGATTATCAGTGTGACCTAAATAAGCTTCAATAACAGCTGGATTGCGTTTAACCTCATCAAAATTACCGGCGGCAATTAACTTTCCAAAGTTCAGAACACTTACTGAATCTGAAATATCACGAACAAAATCAACATGGTGTTCTACGATAAGAATGGAGCAGCGACGTTTAATCTGTTTTATTAGCGCGCCAAGCGCATCAATATCATCTTGACCTAAACCAGCGGCAGGTTCATCGAGAAGTAAGAGTTTCGGATTTATTACCAGTGCTCGTGCAAGTGCAACTCGCTTTGAATCAGGATAGCTAAGTTCAGATGGTTTACTGCCAATTAGCCCAGTAGCGCCAGTCCAAGCGAGAGCTTCTTCTGCACGTTCTTTGAGCCCAGCTTCAACTTTGCCAGAAAGCCCAAAGAGCTCTTTCATAAAATTCGGTTTGTAATTCTTATCCGCCCCAACCATTACATTCTGAAGAACTGATAGTTCGTTAAATAATCCAACGCCTTGCAACGTCCGAGTAATACCTAAATCAACTAATTCATGTGGCTTAGGAAATTCTCGCTCTACGCCTTCAAATGCAAATGTTCCGGAGCCACTTATTACTAAACCTGAGATGCAATTAAGGACTGTAGTTTTTCCAGCCCCGTTAGGTCCGATCAGACCTACAACGCTATTTTTGGGAACATTAATCGAGACGTTTGTTAACGCTTCTACGCCACCAAAAGCGACCGATAGGTTTGAGATGTCTAACAGGGATGAACTCACGCGTAGATTCTAGGCACGCGAGTGGCGATTCGAGTGATCATTTCATAATTAATTGTTCCTGCGGCCCCAGCCCAATCATCAATTGAATATCCAAGGGGGCCAAATATTTCAGCAATATCCCCAGTTTTCGCATCTGAATCCGGCCCTAAATCAACTACAAATTGATCCATAGATACTCGGCCAATTATTGGGGCTTTTGCGCCAGCGACAAATACTCCAGCAGCGCTCGTTGTGTTGCGCGGTATGCCATCGGAATATCCCATGGTGATAATTGCAAGTTTGGTATCACGAGAAGTTTTTTCAGTTCCGCCATATCCGACTGGGGAACCGGCAGGAACTCGCTTTACTAAATGTACTTCTGCTTTAAGGGTCATTGCGGGTTCAAGGTTCAAAGATTGCGAGGAGCCAAGAGTTTTTACATCCGGACTCAAGCCATACATTGAAATTCCCAAGCGGATGATGTCGTTGTGTGAATTTGGATTCATAAGTGTTGCGGCAGAATTAGCAAAGTGGACATACTTTGGATTAATTCCCTGTTCTCGTAGCTCTGTTAATTTAGCTTCGAACTCCTGAAGCTGTTTTTTATTCGCAATTTCATCTGGTTCATCGGCTCTTGCAAAGTGTGACCAGAAGCCAATAACTTCAACATCTGCACCTTTGATCGCAATCAAAAATTCTTGCCACTCACCGAGCAAGCCACCTCGACTCATTCCAGTATCTACCTCGACATGAACTCGTGGCGTTTTACCAACCGCCTTACCTGCCGCAACTACAAGTTCTAGATGCCTCAAAGATGGAATAGATAGATCAATATTGGAATCAATCGCTGCCTTGAAATCTGCACTAGGTGGAGTAAGCCAGGCAATAAGTGGTGTGGTGACTCCACTTTCGCGAAGCGTGAAAGCTTCTTCGAGTAAGGCAACTCCAAGCCAGGTAGCACCTGATTGAATTGCACATTTTGCAACTGGAATTAAGCCGTGACCATATGCGTCGGCCTTAACAACGGCAAGAATTTCTGCCGAAGTTTCACCCTTAATCAGCGCGATGTTGTTAGTAATCGCCTTTAAATTAACTTCAACTACTGCCCGCATTAATCACCCTCGACAATCACCATGGCGGATGCAATTCCACCATCGTGCGAGAGAGTTAAATGCACTTTGTGATTTGCTAAACGATTGGCCATCTCGCCAGTAAATATAAAATTGGGTTTTCCGCTCGATTCATTAACGACTTCCGCCTCTTGCCAATTAAATCCTGACTTCGCATTAAGTGCTTTGGCTAGCGCCTCTTTTGCAGCAAATCTCGCAGCCAGACTGGAAACTTTCAGTTGAGACTCACTTGGCGTAAACACGCGATTTAGCAATCCTGGAGTGCGATCCAATGATTCCTGGAAGCGATCGATTGCAACGACATCAATTCCAATTCCAATTATTGGCGCCACTACGAGGGCTGCTTATCTGATGGAAAAAATCGGTCAATTGCAATAATTGCTACGAGCAAAGCGCCGCCTATGAACACTCCACCCAATAAATCCGAGAACCAATGGGTGTTCCTAATTAACGAAACAACCACCACAGTTGTCGTGATAAGCCCAACTATTGGATATAACTTTATTCCCTCAAATGGTGCGCGATTTGTGTAACGATAAATCAAGTAAGCAAGGAGCCCCCAAGTAATTAGTGCATTTGAAGCGTGACCACTTGGATATGACATGCCACCGGCCTGTAAATCATCAATATAAAGTCTTGGCTTAGTTCTGCCAATATAAATTTTAGTAGCACCTACAACTAAATTAAGTGAGACCAGCGCCAAGATTGAAAGATTTATTGGACGAAATGATTTGAATCTCCAACTAATAATCGCGGCACTTATCAAGAGAACTGTTGCAGTAAACCAGCGAAGTCCAAGATCATCTAGTCCGATCAGAATATGACCTGCTAATCCTTTGAATTGTGGATTTTTTAAATCTAAAATGTAATGATCTAGGTGATAAAGCCAGCCGCGAGTTATCACTTGTTGGGTAATAAAGAGAAAACCTAAGAATAAAAGCCCCGAAACTCGAAGGGCATGAAACATTTCATGTCGCCGTTTCGTTAATTGATCCGTAGTCATATCACTCAACCGTTACTGATTTTGCTAGGTTGCGCGGTTGATCAACGTCATTTCCTCGAGCAATTGCCATCTCATATGCGATTACTTGCAATGGTACGACCGACAGAACTGGTTGCAAGAACTCATGAGTTGTGGGAATGCGAACCAAATAATCTGATGAAGCAAGTTCCGAATCTGCGATTGCAATTATCACTGCGCCTCTAGCTTTCACTTCTTGAATATTAGATGCCATCTTCTCCGCCAATAATGTACCTGCCGGCGGGGCTATTGCAACTACAGGTGTTCCCTCTTCAATTAGCGCAATCGGGCCATGCTTTAACTCACCACCAGCAAAACCTTCGGCATGCATATAAGCCAACTCTTTTAACTTTAAAGCGCCCTCAAGGGCAGTCGGAAAACCAACATGGCGGCCAAGAAACAACATTGAAGTTGCAGTTGAAAATTTTCTAGTTAGTTCACGGAGCGGTTCGACGGTCTCCAAAACCTGCTCAACTTTTGCGGGAAGTTCGGAGAGTTCAACTTCAATCTCTTCCATAAGTTCTTGTGAAATTACTCCCCTAATGCGTCCTAAATGAAGTCCAATTAAATACATCGCGATCAATTGGGTTTCAAATGCCTTAGTGGATGCAACTGCTATTTCTGGGCCAGCATGGGTGTAGAGAACTGCATCTGATTCGCGTGGGATTGTTGACCCATTCGTGTTGCAAACTGCAAATATTCTGGCGCCCTTCTCTTTGGCATAGCGCATCGCCATTAAGGTATCCATGGTTTCGCCAGATTGAGAAATTGGGATCAGCAAAGTATTTTCATCAACACTTGGATCGCGATATCTATATTCCGATGCCAACTCAACATCGACCGCAATATCGGCCCATTTCTCTATTGCGTACTTGCCAACTAGTCCAGCATTGAATGCAGTTCCACAAGCAACAATTACCACCTTTTCTATTCCAACTAAGTTAATTCCTTTTGTTACTTCGCTATCTAAACCCTTAATCCGCCCAAGCAAGGTGTCGGCAATTGCCTTTGGTTGCTCGAAAATCTCTTTGAGCATGAAATGTTCAAAGCCACCACGCTCTGCAGCAGATGCATCCCACGAGATTTCATACTCATTGTGTGGCAATACTTTTCCAGATAAATCAGTGATAACAATTGAGTCCGCCGTAATATCGGCAACTTCATCTTGGCCTAATTCGAGAGCGCGCTTGGTATGTGAAATAAATGCTGAAACATCTGATGCAAGGAAGTTTTCACCATTACCAACACCTACTACTAGCGGTGAATTTCGCCGGGCCCCAACAATTCGCCCTGGATCGTCACTATGGATAGCAAGAAGTGTGAATGAGCCACGTAACTGTTTGCAGATATCACGCATGGCAGCCGCTAAATCGCCACCACGCTTCTTTCGAGCATCACTTAACAAGTGGGTTACTGATTCGGTATCAGTCTCTGATTTAAAGACATGCCCTACTTTTTCTAACTCACGGCGCAATTCTAAATAATTTTCGATAATTCCATTGTGAATTACTGCCAACTTACCTTCGTAATCAAGATGTGGATGCGCATTCACATCTGTTGGTCCACCATGTGTTGCCCACCTGGTGTGCCCGATACCGCTATGTGAATTAGGAATTTTAGCTCCGAGAATTTCCTCTAAGTTACCTAACTTCCCAGCTCGCTTTTCAATCCAAAGTTTTTCACCAGGATTTGTTATGAGCGCGATTCCCGCAGAGTCATAACCGCGATATTCAAGTTTGCGCAGCCCCTCAAGAACGGGTGTTAGAGCAAGTTCTTTTCCGGTGTAACCAACAATGCCACACATGGGGAAGGCTCCTTAGAAACTTACGAGAGTTCTAATCTTACAAGTGCTGCAAGTTTCTGTGCTATTTCCTCAGCAACGCTCTGGCTTTCTGCTTCGACCATAACCCGAACTAGCGGTTCGGTTCCTGATGCGCGCAACAAGATTCGACCTGATGTTCCAAGCTTTGCTTCATATTCCCCAATTGCAACTGCAATTGCTTTAGAGCTTTCAAGTTTCTCTTTCTTAACATCTTCAACGTTTATCAATACTTGTGGGAACCGATCCATTACCTTCGCAAGTTCAGCTAGTGGCTTCTTGCTCCTAGCCATTACGGACATGAGTTGCAGCGCCGTTAATAAGCCATCGCCAGTATTGGCGAAATCTCGCATAATTATGTGGCCAGATTGTTCGCCACCAAGTTTGTGGCCATTTGCCAACATTTTTTCTAAGACATAGCGATCGCCAACTGGAGTCTTTTCAAATGAGATTCCAACTTCAGACATCGCCTTAATAAATCCAAGATTTGTCATAACGGTTCCAACAACAGTTTGGACCTTCCACTCCTTGGCCAAGATAGCCAGAATAAAATCACCATCAATTACATTGCCTGCGGCATCTATTGCCAGTGCGCGATCTGCATCGCCATCGTGGGCAATGCCCAAATCTGCACCATGCTTCTTAACTTCTGCGATTAGATTTTCTAGATGTGTGGAGCCACAATTTTCATTGATATTTAAACCATTTGGTTTATTAGATATTGCAATAACTTCGGCGCCAGCTCGAGCATAAACTTCTGGGGCCACTTCTGATGCTGCGCCATTTGCGCAATCAACGACCACTTTTATTCCAGCAAGATTTGTATTCAGCGATGAGAGCAAGTGAAAGATATATCTTTCGGCTGCAGATTCATCAATTATTACTCGGCCTACTTCGCGGCCAATTGGGCGATCCCAAGGCTCATTAAGGCGGGCTTCGATTGCTGCTTCTAGAGCGTCATCTAACTTGCCGCCGCCTTTAGCAAAGAATTTAATTCCATTATCTGGCATGGGATTGTGCGATGCGCTAATCATTACGCCGAGATCGGCGCCAGTAGATGCAACTAAATGTGCAATAGCTGGTGTTGGAAGAACTCCAACTTTATAAACATCAACTCCGGCACTTGCTAAGCCCGCAACAATTGCCGCTTCGAGAAATTCACCAGATGCGCGTGAGTCTTGCCCAACAATTGCTACCGGGCGATTTTTTGAAATTGCGCCAACTTCGGCCAATACGTGCGCAGCAGCGACAGCTAAATCGAGAACAAGTTCCGCAGTGAGATCGCGATTGGCGACCCCTCTGACACCATCAGTGCCAAAGAGAGCCATATTTGATTGAGTGAATTAACGCTTGCTGTATTGAGAACGCTTACGAGCCTTCTTCAGACCGTACTTCTTACGTTCGATAACACGAGCATCACGTGCAAGGAAGCCAGCCTTCTTAAGTGAAGGTCGGTTTGCATCACGATCGATTTCATTTAGGGCACGAGCAACACCTAAACGAAGTGCTCCTGCTTGTCCTGATGTTCCGCCACCGTTGATACGGGCTACAACATCGAATTCATTTTCAGCACCAACTGTGCGGAATGGTTCTGACACTAATTGTTGGTGAACTTTATTTGGGAAATAAACTGCAAGCTCTTTGCCGTTAACAGTCCACTTTCCTGAACCAGGAACTAAGCGAACACGTGCAACTGCTTCTTTACGACGACCAGTTCCGCCACCAGGTGCAAGAACACCTTTACGGGCAGGGGCAATACCAGGAGTTGATGATGAGTAAGAAGTTGGAACTTCTTCAACATCGGTATCGATTACGGTATCAAAATCAGACATTTATATGGCTCCTGTTACTTACTTAGTCATTTGGGAAACTTGGGTGAATACGAAAGGTGTTGGGTTCTGTGCAGCATGTGGATGTGCTGATCCTGCGTAAACCTTTAACTTTGAACCAACAGTGCGGCCCAACTTATTCTTTGGAATCATTCCTAGAATTGCTTTTTCAACGATACGTGTTGGATCTGAATTAATAAGATCTGAGTAAACAATTGAAGTCATACCGCCTGGGAAACCAGAGTGGTGGTGAGCAAACTTTTGGCCAGCTTTTTGTCCAGTTAAAACAACTTTCTCTGCATTGATAACAACTACGAAGTCGCCCATATCAATGTGTGGTGCGAATGTTGTCTTATGCTTTCCGCGAAGTAGAACAGCTGCATGGCTTGCAAGACGACCAAGTACAACTCCTTCTGCATCGATGACATGCCATTTACGAGCAACGTCACCAGCTTTTGGTGTGAAAGTGCGCACGAGGTATCTCTCTTTCTAAATTGTTCTTCGGTTTAACTCGCTGACTAGATAGCCTTTTGAGTAGAGGGCTAGATTACCCGTCAACGGGAAATGGGTCAAAATCAGTACTCCTAGAGGGGCTCCCTCACCGCTTGGACCCCGCCAGCAGCAGGAAATACTCGTTTTGGCTCCTTAATAAGTGACTTTCACCAGCGTTAAACCATTTGCCGGAAAGACATATGAATCAGAAACCCGCTCCTTATTCTCCAGTATTGCCAGTGCCCATTCTTTTTCAAAACGCCCTTCTCCGACTGCTACGACAGCCCCAACGAGGCTTCGAACCATGGAATAGCAGAAAGCATTTGCCGCAACATCGGCAACTAAAATTCCAGAATTCAATCTCGACCAATGAAATTTCTTTAAGGTACGCACAGTTTTTTGATCTTCACGGAACTTACAAAAAGCCACAAAATCATGCTCGCCAAGTAGTAATGAACTCGCTTCATTTAACCTATCAACATCAAGAGGTCGAAACCAGGTCGAAGTATTAAATCTTTCTAGCGGTGGCAGAATTAGATTGCCATCTGCCAAGCGATATTGATATTCGCGTTCAATCGCTGAAAACCGAGCATGAAAATCATCGGCCGCAATGCCTACTTTAAGAATTCGAATATCTTTATCCAAGATGCGATTTAACCGAAATACCCAATTTGAAATATCGTCAGCGTCCTTTGGGACATCAACATGCATGACTTGTGCGGTGGCATGAACTCCGGCATCAGTGCGGCCAGCGACTACTAGCTCGACCTGTACACCAGCTAGCTTTGAAATTGCGCTAGTTAATTCACCTTCGATAGTGCGTTGATCTGGTTGTGGCGCCCATCCGGCATAGTTCGTGCCGTCGTAAGTTAAATCAATTCTTAAACGAACGAACCCACTGGCAAGAGTGACAGTGGGTTCGGACATAACTTCTTTTTCTTGAATTGTTTTACTTAACGAGTTCAATTACCGCCATTGGCGCATTGTCACCGTTACGTGGACCAATCTTGGTGATACGTGTGTATCCACCATCGCGAGTTGCGAATGTTGGCGCGATCTCAGTGAAAAGTGTGTGCACTACTGACTTGTTCTGGATTGTCTCCATAACGCGACGACGAGCTGGAAGATCTCCAACCTTTGCAGCAGTGATTAACTTTTCAGCCAATGGACGTAGACGCTTTGCCTTGGTCTCAGTGGTTGTGATCTTGCCGTGTTCGAAAAGTTGTTCAGCCAGAGTGCCTAGCAACAATCTTTCGTGAGAAGGACCGCTACCGAGGCGAGGACCTTTACTTGGACGTGGCATTTATTTCTCCTGACTTACTCAACATCGACGAGATCATCGTCAACATTTGTTCCATAGTTAGCGTGCTTTGTTGGATCAAAGCCGATTGGGCTGTCCTTAAGTTGAAGTGCCATTGATACAAGCTTTGCTTTCACTTCATCAATTGACTTCGAACCAAAGTTACGGATATCCATTAGATCAGCTTCTGAACGTCCAACAAGTTCGCCAACAGTGTGAATACCTTCACGCTTTAAGCAGTTGTATGAACGTACTGTTAGATCAAGATCTTCGATTGGGAGAGCGAGATCTGCAGCAAGGGCTGTATCTTGAATAGAAGGTCCCATTTCAACGCCTTCAGCATCAACATTCAATTCGCGAGCAAGACCGAATAGCTCAACCAAAGTCTTACCTGCAGATGCCATTGCATCTCCTGGCTTCATTGATTGCTTAGTCTCAACATCGACGATCATGCGATCGAAGTCTGTGCGTTGTTCAACACGTGTTGCTTCAACTTTATAGGTAACGCGAAGAACAGGTGAGTAGATAGAGTCCACTGGAATACGACCAATTTCTCCGCCTGCTGCCTTGTTCTGTACTGCAGTTACATAACCGCGACCGCGTTCAACTGTAAGTTCAACTTCGAAGTTGGCCTTTGTGTTAAGGGTTGCAATGTGAAGTTCTGGGTTGTGAACTACTACGCCAGCAGGAGCAGCAATATCAGCACCAGTTACGGCACCTTCTGCGTTCTTGCGGATGTAGAGAAGTGAAGGCTCATCGTTATCTGATGAGAGAACTAGATTCTTGATATTAAGAACGATCTCTGTGAGATCTTCCTTAACGCCATCAAGGGTGGCAAATTCATGAAGCGCACCGTTGACGCGAATACTGGTAACAGCTGCACCAGGAATCGAAGACAACAAGGTACGGCGTAATGAATTTCCAAGGGTGTAACCGAAGCCCGGTTCTAATGGCTCGATAATGAACCGTGAACGATATTCGCTTACTACTTCCTCGGTGAGGATGGGGCGTTGTGCAATTAGCACTTAGTTCCTCCGTCTGTCTGGGAGATCCACTATTTGATCTCTCGGTTGATATTACGTTTTTAGTTTTTTTAAATCTGGTGGAGATTATTACTTGGAATAAAGTTCAACGATTAGTTGCTCTTGTACTTGGGTATCAATCACAGGGCGGGTTGGGATTGCGTGAACCAAAATACGTAACCTTGATCCAACAACTTCCATCCACGCTGGGACTGCTTTTTCGCCAAGTTCAGCACTTGCCACGATAAATGGTGTGGCATCTTGTGATCCTGGAAGAACATCGATTACATCCATTGGAGTTACGCGGAATGAAGGAATGTTTACCTTCTTGCCGTTAACAAGGAAGTGACCGTGACGAACTAGTTGACGTGCCATGTCGCGGCTCTTTGCAAAGCCAGCGCGATAAACAACGTTATCTAGACGAGTTTCAAGAATGATTAGAAGGTTCTCACCAGTCTTACCTTGAAGACGGTTAGCCTCTTCGTAATATCCACGGAATTGCTTCTCTAGAACACCGTAAATGCGAGCGCACTTCTGCTTTTCACGCATCTGCAATAAATATTCAGATTCCTTTGAACGACCGCGGCCATGTTGTCCTGGTGGATAAGGACGTGATTCGATCGGACATTTTGGTCCATCGCACTTAGAACCCTTAAGAAAGAGTTTTACTTTTTCGCGACGGCAGCGCTTGCAATCTGCTCCTGTGTAACGGGCCATTTATTCTCTTCCTTCCTTAAACTCTACGTGGTTTGGTTGGGCGGCAGCCATTGTGTGGAGCAGGAGTTACATCAGAGATGGCTCCAACTTCCAGACCAGCTGCTTGCAATGAACGGATAGCAGTTTCGCGACCAGATCCTGGACCCTTTACGAAAACATCGACCTTCTTCAAACCATGTTCTTGCGCGCGGCGTGCTGCAGCTTCTGCTGCCATTTGTGCGGCGAATGGTGTTGATTTACGTGAACCCTTAAAGCCAACCTGACCAGCAGATGACCAAGAGATAACAGCGCCCGAAGGATCTGTTATAGAAATAATTGTGTTGTTGAATGTTGATTTGATGTAGGCCTGGCCCACTGCAACATTCTTCTTCTCCTTCTTGCGAAGTTTGACCTTGCCCTTAGTTGCAGCAGCAGTCTTTGACTTAGGTGCAGCCATTACTTGGTCTCCTTCTTCTTACCGGCGATTGCCTTACGTGGGCCCTTACGTGTACGCGCATTTGTATGTGTGCGCTGACCACGTACAGGAAGTCCCTTACGGTGGCGAATACCTTGGTAGCTTTGAATTTCAACCTTACGGCGAATATCTCCTGCTACTTCACGACGAAGATCACCTTCGATTTTATAATTTGCTTCGATGTACTCACGAAGCTTTGCCAAATCTGGCTCTTGAAGATCTTTAACTCGTGTATCTGGGCTAACACCTGTTGCTGCAAGAATTGCATGTGAACGGGTCAGTCCGATACCGAAAATGTAAGTGAGTGCAATCTCCAACCGCTTTTCGCGGGGAAGATCGACACCAACAAGACGTGCCATATCGTTACCTATTTCTATATCCGAAAGGTCCTTCGCAATGCACCCAAATCATCTGTTGAATAGTTGATCTAGCTTCGGCCTTTCGGTCCGAAGGTCTTAAGTGTTTTTAATACTTAAGTCGCATCACGCGTTTAGTTTTTTATTATCCTTGACGTTGCTTGTGACGAAGATTGTCGCAAATAACCATTACGCGACCATTACGACGAATGACTTTACACTTGTCGCAAATCTTCTTCACGCTTGGTTTAACCTTCACGATTACTCCTCTTACTTGTAACGATAGATAATTCGACCTCTTGTGAGATCGTATGGACTTAGTTCTACAATCACGCGATCTTCAGGAAGAATGCGAATGTAGTTCTGTCGCATCTTGCCGCTGATGTGTGCAAGTACTACGTGTCCGTTTGTTAACGTAACTCGAAACATTGCGTTTGGTAGCGCTTCAGATACGGAGCCTTCAATTTCGATTGCGCCGTCTTTCTTAGCCAAGCAGTACCTACTTCTCTATTTCAAGACATTAACAGGGTTCCGACCATTTCTGGACAGAGGGTTAGTCTAAGGCGGGAGCCCCAAATCAGGAAATCGGGTCTTATACTCCTAATCCTGATCAGAAGGTGGCAAATTGCGAATAATTTTTAAAGGTGGCTCCGTGTGGAGCGCTGGTCTAGGCGTATTTGAGGGCCTGGCTATTGAAGATGGCCGAATTGTCGCTACAGGTCCAGCGGCTCTAGAACTTCCGGGCGAGGTAATCGATTTAGCTGACGGCTTTCTAACGCCGGGATTTATCGATGGCCATGCACATCCAATATTTGCTGGCCGTGAAGCCCGAGGACCAAAAGTTAGTAATTTGCAATCAGTTGATGAAATTAAAACTGAAGTTGCTAGATACGCGAAAGAAAGCCCAAATGAGAGTTGGATTATTGGCGGTGCTTATGAAGCTGCGATTATTTCTGGTGGTGATTTTGATGCACATTGGTTAGATGAAGTTGTTTCCGATCGCCCCGTAGTTCTACATGCTGTTGACCATCACACAATTTGGGTTAATAGCAAAGCGCTCGAGATCGCTGGGATCAATGCCAACACCCCAAATCCAGATGGTGGAACAATTGCAAGACGCGAAGATGGATCGCCCAAAGGAACGTTGCGCGAACCTATTGCCTTTGATTTAATCTTAAAACATGCACCTGCAGACAGTGTAGAAAGTGATTTGGAAGCAATTAAATATGCCTGCAACGAGCTAATTTCTGCGGGCGTAACTACTGCTACCGAATGTTGGGTTGAGCCACCAATGGCAGAGGCTTATATCGCGGCGGCAAAATCTGGCGCGCTAACAATAGATATGCATCTTGCTTTCTTAGTAACGCCACAAAATTGGCAGGAACAAGTTGCATACATCCAAGAGCTGCGCGCCGAGATTTCTAAATTGCCTGCACCAAATCGACTTAAGGCAAAGACCATTAAGTTTCTATCTGATGGCGCCCTTTCAAGTGGCACGGCTGCGATGATCGATCCATATCTAGATGATCCAACCTCCACCGGTTTGAAAATTTGGGATGATGCAAATCTAATTGCCGCGCTTGGCGCCTATGACTTGTTAAATTTTCAACTCCATATTCATGCAATTGGTGATGGCGCAATAAATCAATCGCTAAATGCAATTGAAGAAGTGGTTAAAACCAATCCGACTTGGGACCGGCGCCCGGTAATTGTTCACGCCCAATTAATTGCACCAACTGATTTAGCGCGCTTTAAAGAGCTCGACATAATCGCTAATTTTCAGCCACTTTGGAGTTATCTAGATCCAATGAATAAAGAGCTTATCGAACCCCGAATTGGAAGTGAGAGAAATAATAGGCAATATCAATTACGCACTCTGCTAGATCTAGAAACCAGAATTAGTTTTGGAAGTGATTGGCCGGTCACAAGTCATAAACCGTTAGATGCAATTTTCATCCCAGTTCTGCGCAAAATTCCTGGGACACCTGGTGAAGCCTGGAATATAAATGAAGTGATAACTCTCGAGGAATCGTTAATTTCGTATACGGCTAACTCGGCCTATCAATTGTTTAGCGAAAATGAGATGGGAAAGCTCGAGCCTGGCATGCGGGCAAATTTTGTTATTCTAGATAAGAACCCTTTTGAAACTTACGAGGTTAAAATTAAAAGTGTTTGGATTGATGGTTTAGAAACTAAAGCAAATTAGAAGTTTCAATTCCGAGTGAGGCTAGTTTTTCTCGGCCACCATCAATAGCGGTCAATACAAAAGGCTTACCATCTTCAAGGATTGCAAAGGAATGTTCGAAGTGAGCGCCGTGTGATCCATCTTGCGAAACAACGGTCCACTCATCTGCCAACACCTTAGTTTTCGGTGAACCTCTAGTAATCATTGGTTCGATCGCTAGCGCCATGCCGGGCTTAAGTTCTGGTCC
>Ga0209086_10001948_pt1 | contig 16448 bp, 27 predicted proteins | sample M_130207_XF_Meta_FD_187312 | JGI IMG/M metagenome (GOLD analysis project Ga0209086, IMG submission 187312) | Freshwater microbial communities from Lake Montjoie, Canada to study carbon cycling - M_130207_XF_MetaG (SPAdes) (version 2) | ecosystem: Environmental > Aquatic > Freshwater > Lake... | reverse complement strand
AGAATATAAACTTGTTTCTGCTTCTTCTTTGGAAATTGCTAATTTTATTCTTGAGTACCACATAACTTTTATATACTAGTTTCTTATATAATAACCCTGATAGAAGGAAAAAGGATTTGTTATTTTATAATAAATACTATATCTTTGTTTAGGATTTGTGTATGTACAATAATCGAAACTATAAATTTTCTCAAAAATCAGTTGATGAAGGATTAGCTAATTTAAGAGATTACTTTCAGGGCGCAGGTGCAAAAACTGTTGAATCAACTGAAGCGCTTGCAATTTTGAGCAAAAATGGATTTAATGATTTCCCTTCATTTACCAAAGGTCTACAAAACGGAGAAGCTAATGCTATAACTGCTGCAAAAGAACTTTCAGAAAAAGTCTATGGAATAGCAAGTTATTTATTGCCGTTCTACGCTGGAGATAGAGCTGTATCAACCATATTAAATAAAACAAATCCAAGAATAAATCCAACTACCAAAGTAAAGCTTCCATTTGAGCCACCAACAAAAGGTGGTCCAGGATTACTTAAGAATATTGGCCTTGGAATGGCCGGAACTTTAGGCGCAGAAGGCGTTATGAGTGTTGCTGAAAATCTTAAAGGGGATTTGGCAATTTATAAAGACTATTTAGGTGATTATAATAAGGATTTAAATGCAATTCTTGAACAATATCCAAAAAATGAAGACATCAGCATACTTGTAGATTTGTTGAAAACTAAAGGACAAAAAGGTCTAAAAATTATTGAAGATGCAAAAAATCAAGTTGTTTCTAATAGAAAACGATATAAAATTGCAATCAAAGGCGAAGCTAATATTGGATCATACTTACATCAATTCTTATCTGGTGCAGCTGGTGGTGCAGCTGCTACAAAAACCTGGCAAGGCGCTCTTGTAAGTGGCTTAGGAGATATGGCTTACGATATTGGCAAAGACGTTTATCATAATTTGCAAGACACTGATTATAAAGCTACAGCATATGCAGCAGAAGTTGTTGAAAAAGTAGAAAGTATGGCAAACCAAGTAGAAAAATATGACAGAGAGTTTGCTAATGATTTGAGAAATACTGCAATGCAATTTGAAGCCTGGTTTAGAAAAAATATTTATAAAGTTTCAGAAAATAAATTAAACCCAGATTCCTGGAGAAATTATTTAGAAAAAAATGTATTTAATAAAAAAGACGAGTTAGAAGAAGTAGCAGATACTTATCAAATGGATGAATATTTGAGATTAAAAAAAATGAATAAGGATATATAGATATGTCATTTACTGGATTAATAAAACAAGCACAACTAGCAGATAAAGTTGGAAATTATAAGTTAGCAGATATTTTGACTAACAGATTGATCAAAATCGCTAAAACTTCTCCTGCAAAAGTTTTTTTAGATGCACTGGACTTAAAAAAAGTAGTTGTTGATGCTGTAGGTGGTTTTAAAAAAACTATTGCACAAGTAGCTCAAAAATCAACATCAGACTTAATTTTATTATATTCAAAGCCTGCTGGCAAAGCTGAAGCCTTAAAAATCATAGATGAACTTGCCCTTCCAGCTAGAGCTAGAACTACATTGATTAGAAGATTAGATTCAAACGATGAAAAAGCAATTGAACAGCTGAATATAATTTTTACTCGTAAATATCAAGCGATGGCTGATGCTGGTTACAAAGTTGGTCCCAAACCAGAAACCAAACTAGAACCTAAACCAGAAACTAAATTAGACCCTAAACTTGATGAATCAACTGTTAAAACAAGGTTAGACGAAATCACAAAGACTTTCAAGGGTAATAAAGAAGAATTAGTGACGGAGCTTAAAAAGTTAGGATTTACAGATGATGAAATTAGGGCAGCTGGAATTATTGAAGCTGATGGAGGATTAAACATTGTTAATGTCAACAAGCTTATCAACAATGCATCTCCTGAAAGAGTTGTAGAATTAGAATTAAATGCTAGTACAATAAATGTTGGCGGAAGAGGAACATCTTTAAGCGGTATGCCTTACGCTCTGTTAGCTGACTTACTAAGAAGAACTGATATAAATCCTGCAGACCAAACAAAGATTATTAATAAAATCAAAATTCAATTGAGAAAAGATCCTAATTTGGTTGTTGACGAAGATTTAAGAAGATATTTCTCAGTTGAATTCCATTCACCGAGACCTCCAAAGCCTGACGCTCCAAAGCCTGACGCTCCAAAACCTGATGCTCCAAAACCTGATGCTCCAACCACCCCAGGTTCTACTGCTGATGAAATAGCTGAAGGTGCATCCAATACTGGTAAAAAACCAAAAGACTGGAAAGCTTGGGCAATGCTTTTAGGAATTCCGGCACTAGCAGCATTAGGATGGGCCGTGTATAATGGTAAAATCGTCAATAAAAATACAGGACAACCTATATCTGATGAGGAAGGAAACGGAGCTATGAATAGGGCGGGTGCGGGAACAGGAGCAGGGACTGGAAAGTTCGACTCTAAAATGTACGATGATCGTATGAAAACAACTCCCAATCAACAAATGATGAAAGGTAATAAGCCTCAAGAGTTTGTTAATGCAAATAAAGACAAATACAAAACACAAAGAGAATTTTATAATGCAGCTCTAGAAGCTGGAGATGAAAACTTCGCAAATAGTGTTATTGCTCTTGTCAAAAAAGATATGTCTTTGGACATTGAAAAGTAAGATTCAAAGCAACAAAAAAAAGACCCTGATTACTCAGGGTCTTTTTCGTTAAAATCAAATTTCTGCTGTCCAGTTTGCAAATCATCCATTGATTTAGAACTGTCAAATCCATATAGAAAAATATGCCTCAAAGATATTAAATCTTTTTTTGATAAATCAAGTTTCAAATATTCTACTAATTTATTAAATCTTTCTTCAAGTTCGTCAGGTGTAGATATTGAGTTATGAAGAGCGAACATTCCACTATCCATACCTAAACTGTACGCTTCAGGTCCAAACCCAAACTTATCATATAATAACCCTCTGTAAGAACCATTATCTTTAAAATAGTTTTCAAAGATAAGATTTGTAATATAGAAGAATAATAATAATTGATTGTCCATTCCCAAAGAATCATAATATTCTTTGGCTTTTTTAGTATATTGTTCTTGGACTTCTTCTTCTATTTTTAATAATTCTTTATGATCATCTGAATTTGACCATTCAGTGTATGAATTGTAAACTTTACCGTTTACTTCAAATGGTTTAATCATTGGATTGCCTATACTTTCTCTAATTGAGTCTTCTTTGCGTTGTCTAATTTCTTCCCAAGTCATATTAATCTTTTACAGGAGTAATATGAATGCACTGAGCTTCTTCTTTCCTCAATGCAATATGGCTTTCTCTACAGTTTACAACCATCATATCTGTGTGTTGTTTATTCAAAATTTTAATCTCACAGCCAGGATTGAAACCTAATTCAGAAAGTCTTGTTCTGACAGTTCCGCAAATTGATTCAATCCTATAAGTTTCACCAGCAGAACCATCAAATAATGTCATCTCACCACCATAATTCAAACCAAAGTTTTGAAAGATAATCTACTGCTAACTTCACATCATCAGTAAGTTTTTTTCTTTCTTCAATATCTACTGAATTAAAATATTTATCAGAAACATAATAATTTTCAAAAGCTTGAATGATAAATCTCAATTTTTCATCATAAGATTCTTCAGTCTCGCCAATAGGAATACCATTATTTACTTCAATAAATCTTTTTAATCTAGGAATTATGAATAATGCCATAGTGCGATCCATATGCCAAGTTTCAGTGTCGTCAAATCCTCTTTCAAATCTTTGTTGACGATACTGCTCTTTTTTCACAAGATCTTTTTCATAAACATCATCAGATACACTAAAACAAATATTATTTAGTCCCTCTGGCTTTATAGATAATTGCAAGTAGTCTTTTGATTTCTTCTGGGTCGATTTTGATTCTTTTTGGCTCATCTTTATCACTCATTTCAATTCCATTATAACATAAATAAAAAGAAGGCTTTACAGCCTTCTTTTTATTTACTGAATTCTTGAAAATATGGGCATTTTTGATAACCAGATCCATCTTTGATCCAACCATTACCCTTGCAAGTTTCTTTCCCTTTTCCTAGACACTCACAAACTCCAATAGGCTTGCCATTTCTGATAATCATATAATCAATTTTAGCTTGCTCTTCTGGTGTAAGATCAAGAAATTCAGCAACAGATCCAACACGAAATCCAGCTTCTTCTAAACGCTTCTTCTTATCATCAGTCATCAATATCTTCTTCTTCATCCTCTAGTTCATCTGCCATCAAAACAGCAGATAAATCTTCAGGAACAACATCTACAGTATAGCCTTTTTCATCAATTGTTTCTACATCAAACGAATCTAATTGATCAAGCCAGTCTCTATAATCATCATAAGTGTCATCAAATTCTTCTTGTAAAGTATCAAAATCGAGTGTGTATTCTTTCTTGTAGAACTTCATTGCCTTATCAAAAATACCACAATCAGAGTCAATTTCAAGATAAGCGTAACCATCTTCATTGAGTGGTTCTTTGCCATTACCTAAATAAGAATATTCTGAAATTGCATCAAAAATATTCAAACTATCAAGTAAATCTAAACTTACTTTCCAGTAGTCATGTCGATAACAGTCAATTGCTTGAACAATAATTTTTTCCATAATTATTTATTTCCCTTTTTGGCTATTTTTAATGAGCTTGCTTATAATCTTAACTAGCAAGGCTATAATTACGCCAGGTATTGCAACTAAAACAACTAAAATAAAAGGTCCGAAAGGAATCAAAAGCATAGCAGCTGTGTTGAGAAAATCTTCATCAAATGCATTCATAATTATTCCTCCTTATCTTCTTCAGTATCCCAATAATCAATGTCCCAATCATCAGCAATTAGATCACTGGGGTATAAATCAAGAGTCAAAGACCATAATTCATACCTGCTTTCAATGTCATCTGGATTACGTACAAGCACAAAACAAATTTCATCTTTGTCGTAATACATATATTTTTGTTCCCAGGAAGTTCTTGTGATTGGCTTGCCTTCCATTAAAGAATCTAATACTTCAGTGAATTTCATCTACTATCTCCCAATCATCTTCAAGAAAATCACCACTATCAAGAGCATCAAAAATACTAACATAGCTCTCAAATTTAGGATCATTTGGAACATATTCTGGGACTTCTTTGACATCAGAAAAATAAGCCCTGCACTTTATATCAGGCTCCCAAGATTTTCGCCTTAATGTAAAGCCATCTTCTAATTTATCTAATGCTTCTTTACCAGTCATTCTTCAGCAACTTTCTTAAAAATATATTTTGCTTTCATTGGCAAAATAAGATATTGAACTGTAAGCCATTCTGTGACGCCTGATTTATGTTTTACTTTATTTTGAATTTCGTTATCTTTGACACGCCAAGCCGTAACGTTTGTACCATCATCAATAGCTAAATAATATCCATCATTTAGTTTTTCAACAACATCAATAGGGATAGGTAGGCTCATTTTGTTTCCTGAAAGTTTCTCTTACATTTTTATCCCAAAGCAATTCAGATGCAAAACCAATTGTACCAGAATCAAAATGAACCCAGACAGTTTTACCATCATCAGATAGACTTACTTCAATAATGTCATCTTTATCGTATTGAAATTCTTCGCAAAAAATAGATGCTATTTCGTGTAAATATTTTCTGAATCTGACAAAACTATATATACGACCCTTAATATATTCTTCACTATAAATTTTTGGTTCAATTTGCATAAGTGTACCTTAATAGCAAAGTAACAATACCTAACAACATAGATATAATAATTAAGAGTTTCATATTCATTTCAAGAAAAGATTTGTCTTTTTCAATAATAAATTTCCATACTCCAGCCATAAAGTATCCAGCTAAAATAAGACATATAAAAGATAATGCTAATAAAAGAATAGTCATAAAAAAATCCCTATAAACAGTATACTGCCTATAAGGATTTTGTCAAGAAAATATATTTTAGACAAGTTGCCAAGTGTCTACTTTTACATCTTCATCATTTAGATTTTTCTGCACCCAATTTGAGTTGCTGTCAAATTTCTTCATAATCTTGTTATCTTCAAACTTTATATAAACAAAATCAGAATTTACAGGTCTTTTTGCAACAGAGCCATTCTTCACAGAAACCCACACATCATAAAAAGTCATTTGTATCCACCTCTATTAGTATATTTTTAAGATTACTGCAATTAACCTTTATTGTAAATAGATGCTATTTCATCTAATTCTTTGAGAAAATGAAATATGCCATTCATATGATTTTCTTTCCATTCTTCACTATTTCCATCATCACTGACAAATTTATATGCTACGAAGTCAAAACCAAAAATCTTACAAACTTTTGCAATTGAATAAGATTCCATATCAACTAAATGAGCAGTCGGGTTTTCTTGAAATTTGTCAGCAGTGCTGCAAAGATAATCATTTCCATCATCTTCTTTTTCAAACATAATAACTGATGAAATGTTTTGATAAAATTCTTTATCGTATGGAGTTTCACCAATACTCTCTGCCAAAGGCCTTGCATCCATATCAGCTTGTTCAAAACTAGTGCATCTATACAAGCAATTTTTAGTCAATATTTTAGAACCGGCAGAACCATAATTTATTACTAAACTATTGTTCGAATCTTTGACAGACAAAATACTTGTAGCCTTAATTGCTGCATTAACTTTACCAACGCCAGTGTAATATATTTCAACATTTTCTGGCAAATTTTCATTTGGCAATTCTGATTCTAAAGCTACAAATAGAACAATTTTTTTCATTTTCTATTTTCCCTGTGTTCTTCTTGTATTTTATTAACTTCAGCAACGACATCTACAACTTCCCAATCATCTGCAATCAAATCTAAATAAATGATTTTACCATATTTAGAGTACTTACCAACACCCCAATCAGGATGCCAACTTTTACGTCTGATTGTTTTTCCAGCATTTAAATCATCCAATACATCTTTGAATAATTTATTTGGAACCACCACCCAATCTTCAGCAAAAAGATCTACTGTGGTTATTGTAGATTCAGCATGGTCATATTTTTTAGGAAATAATGTAAGACTAGGATTGCCTTCTCTTGACATCATTTTGCCAAGCTCCAACATTTTTACAGCCCAATTAATATCTCTTTTAAGTTCTATATTATTTGTCTTAAGAAAACTATCAAGGCTACTTCCTATATGTTTATTCTCAACAGCATAAGGTAAATAATCTTCACCTGGGTCTAAAGTATATGGAAAATTAGTCTTATCCAACTTAGCAGCTTTCCAAGTCTTATTTTTATGTTGGTAATGTGTAAAGTCTTTAACTTCTTGACCCCATTGTTTGGTTTCATAATAATATTTGTATGTCTTACCATTTACATAAGCAAAACCATACATTTGCCAGTTTGTACCATTAGAACGAGGATCTTCTTCTGCTAATAAACCATGGTAAATGTAGCATCCATGTTTTTGCATCATATCCATAGCAGCTGGAGTGTTATATTCACAATTTTCAATATTATAATCGTAAATTTTACTCACACCCTTGACATTCATACATTTACCTGTGCGCTTCTCAAACTCACGAATTTTGTTGTGATAATAATCTTTTTGATTTTTAGGCGAGTTATCCATATCTTATAATACCATAAAAAAATGAACTTGTAAGAAATTCTTACAAGTTCATTAGGATAAAGAAAACTAATAACTAAAACAATTTTACATTAGGAAAGCTTGTCAATACTTCAAATCCCATATTGTCCCAGTGTCTTTCATCAGCAAAAGGTCTGAAGTTGATCCAATATGCATTGTCTGGATTCCAAGTTCTTTGTTCACCAATTTCGTTCCATGTATGGTAAATCAAGTGAGTATAGTTGACATTGATTTCTTCAAATGGGAAATCAACTGGCAATGGAGAATCAGCTACTAAATATCCATCTTCAACAACTACTACTCTATTTTTTGAAACATATAAATCAAATTGAACTCTTCTGTCCAATCCCTGCCAAGTTCTATTTAGGGGATAATCTCTTCTTTCAACACTTGGTCTAAAGAATATTTCACCCTCGTATTTACCAGAAATAGCATTCATAGTAGATCTGTAAATGATTGCTCCTGAACGATTAGAAGAATAAGCATCCATCAATTTATTCAATGATGCTTTTGATGTTTCTTTAATCCACCAATTGTTAGGATTAAAATCAATGTCATCAATCATCTTGAATGTTCCTGGTGTCCATTCATATTCAGCAGCACCACCAAATTCAGCAAATCTAATCCAGCCAGATTTAGGAGAATAATTTGATTCTAAATTGAAAGCTGGAAATTTATTGCTATCAAAAAACTTAGAAGATAATTTGACATTAACATCATTACCATTTTGAACTACAGAGTTAGCAACAAATGTACCAACCTTATATTCAGTGAGATGATTAACACTTCTATAAGGAGCTGGGTAAGAATAAATACTACCTCTATCAGCAAACTTCACTGGTACTCTGAATGATTTTCTTGAACCATCTGTATTGTAGCCAGTATCAACATTAATTTCGTGATGACCAGCACCAATCGCCCATCTGAATAACTTTCCAGATTTTGTATTCATGGCAATTTTATCTGCTGCTTTACCTGAATAAACAGTTTCTCCAGCAGGCAATAAAAGAACATCGCACCATCTTCTTCCTGAAAAGTGTGGATCGACTTCAAATGTAACGTGAAGAATTTTCTCTCCAGCTATATTTGCAGTTTTCTTTGGGCTCATCAACATTACACCATTGCTTACGTGAGAAGGTGTAGATGACTGTCCTAAAGTTCCACCATCATATATTGTATCCATGAAGTGAGAACCCATTAAGAATACTGTAGAAGCAGATGTGTCAAGGTCATCCAAGAAGAATGACCATTTATCATTTTCATACCATCTTAGAATGACATCACTTTTGTTCCAATATTGCCAATTTCTTCCAAATCTTTGTTCAACCACATCCATCTTTTGTGGCATTTGAACAATAGGTTTAAAGTCTCTAAAGTTGTCAAAGAAAACTTGTTCACCAGTTAAGGTTTTTTGTATCGTGATTACTTTGTATGGTGCTGATTTTGCAAGCACTATTGGATTATTAGATGGATCACCGTGTCCATTAACACCAACATGAACTTCGCCACTTGGACCACTTGCACCAGGTCCAATGACACCATCAATTTGTTGATATGGTCCAAACTTATCTAATGCTTCAACAATAAGATTATATGATTGATTACTTACCAAACCATTCATTTCAACCATATTGTAGCCAGAAGAATATTTGACTGAATTTGGATTGTTTTCTACATAAACTTTGTAGTCAACAGCGCCTGGAACTAAATCAAACTTCACAACAACACTGTCATCATTAGGAGTATATCCAGTAATATTGACAGGAGTTGAGATTGGTTCAGGTGGACCAAATCTAGTTATAATGTCTGCTGCTGGACCGAATGTTTCTTGTGTTGTAAAATGATTTCTATTCACAGAAGCAATAACATATCTATAAGTTTTGCCAGAGATAACATCTTTGTCTATGTAATATTGAGACCATAAATTAGATGCAATTAGTTTTCCATCTCTATAAATATTATATGCGCCAGGAGCATCTTGACCATATACTTGTTGATCTTGCCATTTGATGAAGTTTCTTGGCTTGCCATTATTCCATTCTGCAGCAGTGACATATTTTCCAGGAGTTGATGGTGGTCTTGTAGTCCATCCAAAATTATAATTAGGAGCAAAGTCACCTCTTGCTAAACTTAAAGCAGAAGGAAAAGATTCTAATCCATTTTTGTCAACAGCAGTAACTGTATATGTCCAGCCTTCACCAAATATAAGCTGGCTTACTGTAAATGAATTAGTATTGGAAGAACCAATCTTTTGACTATATCTATAAATATTATAAGATACAGCATCAGAATTAGCGTCCCAAACCAATTGATCATAAGCACCATTATTCCATAATCCAAAGGTTCTTAAGTTTGTGGGAGCTTCGGGATTCTTAAGATCTAATAAAGGAATAATCGCAGTAGATTTATTTGATAATTGTAAATATCCTGATGGGACTACACCACAAACATAGTAATCCCATTTTTCCTGATACTTTACATTTCTGTCAATAAAAATATTTTCATTATTTGTAAGTTTGGCATAAGGTTTATTGTAATCAGGCTTCACACCTTGGCCAACTCTATATACAAAATAGCGAGTACATTTGGGTATTAAATCCCAACGCATCTTGACATGATAATTACTAGGAGTACCAACGCAATAGCATAATTCTACTTGCGTTGAAAAGTTTTTTACTTGTGGTGGTTTTTGCCCCAGCGCACAAGAAATAAAGGTGTATAAAAACACAAATAAAACAATAGCTTTCTTCATTTTAATACCTCCCCAGGTTTATTTTTTAAGATGAGAGCTATTGTTTTATTCTTTTCAAATCATATGGGTACTTCTGATTTTATTTATTTTTCGTGACTATCTGTAAGCGATAAATCCATAATGATCAAGGTCTTCGTGAATCTTATATCCATGTCTTAAGAATCTTTTGGTAAGAACTTCGTAGTTTTGTTCCATAAGCATTCCATTGATATGGCTAGTATGATGGCACTCAACCCAGTAACGTCCAACTTTGTCCTTAAGTTCCTCAATCAAGGCATCAGTAAAAATATTTACTTCCTCACCCTCAATGTCCATCTTAACAACATCGACATAATCAAGTTTGTTCTTCTCAATAAAAGTTGGGAGAGTATTTGATTGAACAGTTAATGGGATTACTGAATTTCCTGCTGGCACTCTACTGTGAATAGTGGATTGTCCAGTTACTTCAGGGAAAAAGTAGAAATTGATGCTTCCATTTTTTGTTGAAATGGCTGAGTTGCTTACGGTAATTTGAGGTACATCTTTGGCAAACTCTTTGATTGTTCTGCATAATACTGCAGTTGGCTCAATACAAAAAATCTTTTCACAAATTGGAGAACAATAAAGTGAAAATAATCCACAGTTTCCACCAATGTCAATAAAAGTAATTTTCTTGTCACCAACATTTTCAAAAAGTTGCTTCAAAATATATTCAGCATCATCAACAAAAGTAATATGATTACCAGATTTAGGGGCATACTCAGTTAAAGAGCGTTTAGTGATGTCATTGAAAGGTAGCTTCATTTCGCTACCATCAATTAGGTTGATTGTGTAATAATTTTCCATATATAAGTTATACTCACAATTTAGAGATTATCAAATTCCACTTCTTCGTAAATTTCCCAAACAGGCCCAGCATTATCTAAAATATGTGTATGTAGTTTAATGAAATCTTCCCAGGAATAATAAAACAGATTTCCTAAACTGTCCATAAGTATTTCTTCATCCCTGTAAATGTAATAAGCTTCAGGCCATCTTTTGTATCTAACTTTTAAATTAAGCGCAATTAATGGACGAGTTATTTCACTAAATAATTTCATTTCTTGTTTTCTTTATGAGATTTACCAACACTCTTGCTGCATTGTAAGAGTCCCAATATGGATCATGCTTATCTCCATCAAACTTGCAACCCATTTCAGCCAAAGAACGATCCAAACCATTGTTGTGAGATTTTCCAGAGAGCACAGAATACAACAATGATATATTTATGTATTCATTTGAGAATGGATATTTACAATCTTTATCCCTACATTCATAATGCATGAACTCATTGTCATTTCCCCAAGCTGCACAAGGAAAAGATTTAGTTTTGAACTTATCCGAAATACTCTTGCACATAAATTCAAATTCAACACCATTTTCAGCTTGCTCTTTAGTAATACCTGTAATACGTGTGCAATATTCAGAAATTTCACTTCTTACAGGCTTGCACACCATATGAAACTTATCAAAAATTGCTAAAGTCTTGAGGTCTAAAATACAGGCCCCAAGACTTATCACCTCTCTCCACTTATAAGCATTGTCTCTTCCCTCCCAACACGTAGCTTCAAGGTCAAAAACAATGATTTTCTCACAACTAAACATCAAAAATCCTATCTATGATCTAGTAAAACAAGATCATAATCCACACCAGTACCATTCCAATATTGATCCCTAAAGTTATCAATAGCCTCATAATATTCCGCTCTGTCATCAAACCTTATTATTATAGGCTCAGCTCCAAGATCAGTCAAGATTTTTTGTATTAGTAATCTTCCAGTTCTTCCATTGCCATCAATAAAAGGATGCACAACCTCAAAATAATGGTGTGAAAGTAAAGCAGCGTCTAAAGGGCTGATTTTATTATCATTAGCAGAATCAATTAGTCTTTTGGTAAAGTCATACCAATTATCCATCAAATTAGGAATGACAACAGGATTCGGACATATGTCGTGACCAATCCACACATCCACAGTTCTATATTGTCCAGAATTACCATTTTCAAAAAATGGAATATTCTTTGTCAAAAACCTATGCAAATCGAGAGGAGTGTGTTTCGTCAATTCCCAGCCTGAGGATAGTGCGAAATTTAAAGCACTCATATGATTATTATATAAGGTACAACCAGAATGAGTTCCCACATAACCAGGCTGAGGATCAATCAAATTACTCTCATAAACAAATGTATGTTTCCAAGAATTACAAAACATTTAAATACCTCATTTCTTAATACTTTTCGAAAGCAATTCTTATTATATCGCAGAATATAATTAAGTGACACATTAATGTAAAGGAGAAAAATTTATGTCCTTGTTATCAAAATTATTGAAGAAAACTGTAGGCATTCCAGAAGTTAATATCAACAAACTTCCTTTCGCAAACAAAATTGTCGGCGATTGGGAGAAAAAGTCTATGGAAGACTTAGTAAAACAATTACCAAAAGAAACTATCACTAGGCTAATAGAAGTTTGTAACTCAGAATTAAAATCTAGATTGTAAAAAATCAGTCTATCTCATTGAAGTAGTTTGGAGGGAAATTATGGACAATGACAAAAGACGTAAAGATGCTGTTTTTGTAATACTGTATAGCGTAGTGGGATATTTGCTTATTCTACTAGTAGCAAGATAAACTTTAAGTATAAGTAATCTATGCACGAGTACTTAAATGAAGATTGTTTAACTTATATAAAATCATTAAAAGAAAATTCGATTGATCTTATTCTCACCGATCCGCCGTACTTTATTGGGTTTGATGGTGGTAAAGGATGGGATAAACAATGGAACTCAGATGATTCTTATTTAGATTGGTGCGAAAAATGGTCAAAAGAATGTGCCAGAGTACTCAAACCTAATAAGATGATGTGTGTATTTGGAACCTTAAAATACAATACTTTTTTGCGTTATAGATTAGAAGTTTTAGATAAACTTCCAAACTTCTATCAACAACCAGAAATAATCTGGTCCTACAATTGGGGCGGAAGAAGTAAAACAAACTTTGCTAGAAAACACGAATTTATTTGGTGCTACTCTAAAGAAAAAACTTTTACTTTTAATGCAGATAGTGTAAGAACAGAAAGAAAACAAAAAGTTAATATCAGAACAGGAAAAGAATACGAACAAGGTACTATTCCAACTTGTGTCTGGGAAAAGAATAATCACACAACAAGCAAAGAATACTGCAATTGGCATCCTACTCAAAAACCAATAAGCATACTAGAAAGATTTATTCTCGCATACACAAATCCAGGAGAAACAGTACTAGACCTATTTAATGGCGCTGGATCCACTATGATAGCCTGCGAAAATTCTGGAAGAAATTTCAAAGGATGCGAAATAGATCCTGAGTATTATGAACTGTCAATTGCAAGATATACAGAACTTACTGGGAAGCAATATAACAATAACTTAATAAAATTACCAGGCAACTAAAACCAAAGCAAGGTATTATATATATAGAGCATTGAAGCCCTATCCATTTTCAGGATAGGGCTTTTTTATTTAGAGGAGATTATAATGAAACTAAACTTTGAAAAAATATTTTTTTACTTTATGCTTGTAATTGTTAGTGGTAGTATCGGATATGCAATTAAACCAGAACCAGTGAAAGAAAATTCAAACTCATCTCAAATTAGAGAATGTGTTCAAGCTATGCATATGATGTCTGACGCATCAAAGAAAAATTATTACACTTCAACAGCCAAATCAAAAAAACAAGTAGCTATAGAAAGGATGATGAGTAGATGATAAACAATTTTTCTTTATTCTGCTTCTTATATGCAGAAGAATTTGAACACAATCAATTAAACGAACTTATATCAAGTTTTTTCAGTTTCAAGAACAAATGAAAAATAAACAAGATATGTTAGTAGGAATAATCACAATCATTGCAACAATAGTAGCAATGATTTTTTCCCTTAACTATACTTCAAAAGTCTTAACTGAAAATGCACAAAAAAATACTCTCCCAATAATAATAGATAAAAAAGACCCAAAATTCCAAATAAAAAACTGGGGGATGAATAGAACAAGGACTAAAAAAGACGCTGCAATAGAAATAATGATGAGCAAATAAATACTCAATGTGGTATTATGAGAATATGAACGCAAATCAATTCAAAAATCTCAGCTTAGTATGTTTAGTACTAGGCTTCGTCTCAATCGCTGGATCAATCGCAATCTGGTACCTTACTGGTGGAAAATCAATGGAAGCACAAGCACACGGAGAAAGATTTGGAATCTTTGTCGGACTCTGGGCTCCAACATTTATGATCCTCTCCAACCGATTTGATAGATATTCTGAAAGCAAAAATGAGAAATCAAACTAAACTCGTAAATTTTATATTCGGACTAATTGTAGTAGTATCAACAATTATTATTCTCAAAGTTGCTTGTGATTAATTTTAAGGTATAATTGTTTTGATGGTGGCCAGTAGCACAATTGGCAGTGCATTAAACTGTTAATTTAAGGGTTGATAGTTCGAGTCTATCCTGGCCAGTAAATAATCCCCATAAATAAATATGGGGATTATTTGTTTATATGGTATAATGCAATTTGAAACGAACATAGGTTGGTAGTACAATGAAAAATACTACCAAGAGGACCAATATGAAAAAATGCAAAAAGTGCGAAAATTCAATACCTTCAAGAATTTACCTGGAAGGTAAGTTGATTACACCCAAAAATCGAGTGCTATGTTTTGAATGTTCACCTTTTAGACAGCATAATATGAAGCAAACTCAAACAACACCAGAAAAGCCTGTTATAAATACCTGTCGTGTTTGTGAGAAAGATTATCCTGGGGGACATCAAAAGAATAGAAACATTTGCGGTATATGCCGTACAAACGATTTGAGAAAAAACAAAAAAATAAAATTAGTTGAATATATGGGAGGAAAATGTATTGTTTGCAATTATGACAAATGTATTGCTGCATTAAGTTTTCATCATATAAATCCTATTGAAAAAGAATTTGGTATTTCAAGCAATCTGACTAAACCATTTGAAGTTTTAAAAATAGAACTTAACAAATGCATTATAGTTTGTTCAAATTGCCACTCTGAAGTACACGCTGAAATGATCGAATTAGATGAGTATGTAATTCTTCAAGATAAAATCAGACCACCTTATACTCCAGAAATAATGCCAGAAGTAAATTATGAACCTGTTGTGAAAATATCAAAAAGACCTGATAAAGAAATTTTAGAAAAACTAGTTTGGGAAATTTCTTGTGTAAAAATAGGTGAAATGTATGGCGTAAGTGATAATGCCGTAAGTAAATGGTGTAAATCTTACGGTATTAAAAAACCAGGCCGAGGAGATTGGGAAAAAATAAAATTTGGGAAGCTTGAGAAGCCTACAATGTAAGGTATAATCAAAACATATGGCCCGTTCGTCTAGTGGTTAGGATACGAGGTTTTCATCCTTGAGGCACGGTTTCGACTACCGTACGGGCTATTTTGTGGTATAATTAGAATATATTCCCCTGTAGTGAAACTGGCATCACATCAGTTTTTGGAGCTGAAATTCCTTGATCGTACTGAGGCGGGGGAACTTTACTAATTTGCTCCAGTAATTCAACGATAGAATGTCTTACTTGTAATAAGATCGCTGGGGGTTTAATTCCCTCCTGGAGCTCCTTTCCTTTTTTCTGTGATATAATAAAGATATGAACGAAACAATTTTAATTTCAATTTTATTTGCTTTAGTGGCAATAATTTTCGTCTTGATATTTGTCGTAATTTTTCAGATTAAAAAAATCTTGAAGTCTTACAATAATAATTTTGAAACATTGAATAAGAAGACAGCGAAAATAGTGGAGTAGATATGAATTTTATAACTGTAACTTGGATTAACTGTTCTGTTATTTTTGTATCTGTTATGGCATTTTCTCTTTATTTTAATTATCGATTAAATAGATTGATAAAGATGCTTGACTCTATGATTACAGATCGACCAGAATAATCTTAATCCCATCGATTTCGATGGGATTAAGATTTTAAGGTAAAATAAATTAT
>Ga0209086_10001945_pt1 | contig 16470 bp, 18 predicted proteins | sample M_130207_XF_Meta_FD_187312 | JGI IMG/M metagenome (GOLD analysis project Ga0209086, IMG submission 187312) | Freshwater microbial communities from Lake Montjoie, Canada to study carbon cycling - M_130207_XF_MetaG (SPAdes) (version 2) | ecosystem: Environmental > Aquatic > Freshwater > Lake... | reverse complement strand
AAACGTATCTGCCGCCGCTACTGGGCTAACCGATATCTCATTTACTTTGCCTAAGGCCGAGGGTGCAGATGCAACAGTTATTTTGCAAAAACTGCAGGGCGAAGTTGGCTATGCATCGATTCAATACGATGATCAAATCGGCAAGCTCTCCCTAATTGGAGCGGGAATGCGCTCACATCCAGGCGTAACAGCGACGTTTTTTGGCGCGCTGTCGACTGCCGGAGTCAATATCGAAATGATTTCAACCTCTGAAATCCGTATCTCAATTATCTGCCGAGAGGCCGATCTCGAGCGTGGAGTTCAAGCGGCCCATACTGCCTTTGGTTTAGATGCCGATCAGAACGAGGCCGTTGTATACGGGGGCTCTGGTCGATGAGTAAGCCTTCACTTGCAGTTGTCGGCGCAACTGGCGCCGTAGGTACTGTGATGCTTGGAATCTTGTCAGAGCGTCCAGATGTCTGGGGAGAGATTCGCTTAATTGCATCGGCACGTAGTGCTGGCAAGAAACTCATGTGCCGCGGTGAAGAGTTAACCGTTGTTGCATTAACACCGGAAAGCTTTGATGGTATCGATGTTGCAATGTTCGATGTTCCAGATGAGATTTCAAAAGAGTGGGCACCAATCGCTGCATCTCGTGGCGCCGTTGTTGTTGATAACTCGGGTGCATTTCGAATGGATGTAGATGTTCCACTAGTTGTACCGGAAGTAAATCCACAGGAGATTAAGAATCGCCCGCGTGGAATTATTTCAAATCCAAACTGCACAACATTGTCGATGATTGTTACGCTAGGTGCTCTCCATCGCGACTACGAACTTAAAGAACTGGTAGTTTCTTCATACCAAGCAGCTTCAGGTGCCGGTCAAGCAGGTTTGGATATTTTGCGCCAACAGATTAAATTAGTCGCCGGAACAACTGCAGGTGATATCGCAGGTGACATTAATGCAATCATTACTGACAATGGTCCATTCCCTGCACCCCTTGCATTAAACGTTATTCCGTGGGCGGGCTCACTTAAAGCCGACGGATACTCATCGGAAGAGCTCAAAGTTCGCAATGAATCACGAAAGATTTTGGGTCTGCCTAACTTAAAAGTTTCGGCAACATGTGTGCGAGTACCGGTTCTGACCACACACTCACTGACCGTGCACGCCGTATTTGCTAAAGAGCCCTCACGAAAAGGGGCTCAAGATATCTTGCGCAACGCTGCCGGAGTTAAGTTGGTCGATGATCCTGAAAACTATAAGTTTCCAACACCAGCCGATGTCGTAGGCACAGATCCAACATGGGTGGGCCGAGTTCGTAAAAGTCTTGATGATCCAATGGCCCTGGAAATGTTCGTCTGTGGTGACAATCTGCGTAAAGGAGCGGCGTTAAATACCGCTCAAATCGCCGAACTTCTCGCGATAGAGTTCACAGCATGAGTATTAAAGAGAGTTTACGCAGCGATTTAACCGAGGCGATTCGTGGTCGCGATGAGATTACATCTGGCACTATTCGCATGGTTCTGACGGCGATCACAAATGAAGAGGTCGCTGGTAAAGAGGCGCGCGTTTTAAGTGATGACGAGGTAATTACCGTGCTCTCGCGCGAGGCTAAGAAGCGTCGTGAAGCGGCCGAGGCCTTTGAAAGCGCAGGACGCAGCGATAGAGCCACCCTTGAAAAAGCTGAAGGTGAAGTAATTGGACGGTATTTACCTGCACAACTAAGCGTTGATGAAATAAAGAAGATGATTGCCGATGCGATCGCATCGACTGGTGCAACAGGTGCTGGCGATATGGGCAAGGTTATGGGCGCAGTTAAAACATTAATCGCAGGCAAGGCCGATGGCTCTATCGTTTCAAACCTAGTCAAGGAGGCGTTAAATAAATGAAATTTGAATATGCCACAGTCCCATTACTCTCACATGCAACTAAGCAGATCCTTGATACATGGGGTTCAGATGGTTGGGAGCTAGTCCAAGTGATCCCAGCACCAGGTACTGGCGAACAGTTGGTTGCTTACATGAAGAGAGAGATTAAATGAACTCAGTAGATGTGCGAGCTAAGTTAAAAGAGCTCGGACTCGAACTTCCAGTTGCGGCACTACCTATAGCTGCATATGTCCCAGCAATTCGCACTGGAAATATTGTTTTTACCGCAGGTCAGCTACCGCTAGTTAATGGTGAGATGGCTGGCGTTGGTAAAGTCGATGGCGAGATAACCCCTGAGCGCGCTAAAGAGCTTGCTCAGATCTGCGCGCTGAATGCGATCGCTGCAGTAGCAACAGTTGCCGATGTAAATAAGATTACAAAGATTGTTCGAGTTGTTGGCTATGTCAATGGCGTACCTGGCTATATCAACGCACCTATCGTAGTAAATGGTGCCAGTGAACTATTTTTAGCAATCTGGGGCGATGGGGCAAAGCATGCACGCAGTGCAGTTGGAATTGCAGAGCTACCACTTAACTCACCTGTAGAGATTGAACTAACCGTAGAAATTACAGACTAACTATTTACCGCGCTTAGTCAGACGTTCAAAATCTATAATCAACACCGCGCGGCCATCGAGCTTTAACCAGCCTCGGCCAACGAAATCTGCAAGTGCCTTATTAACGGTTTCGCGAGATGCACCAACAAGTTGAGCAAGCTCTTCCTGTGTTAAATCATGGTGAACATAGAGACCTTCAGGGCTCTGCTTACCAAAGCGCTCGCCAAGATCGATTAAGGCTTTAGCAACGCGACCTGGAACATCTGAGAAGACTAAATCACCAACGGCCTCATTTGTACGGCGCAAGCGTTGGGCTAAGCGCTCAAGCAAGTTGAGTGCAACTGCTGGGTTAACTGCAAGCCATGGAATTAAATTCTTATGACTGAGGCTTAAAAGTTTTGCATCAGTGACCGCTGTTGCAGTTGATGTGCGAGGGCCCGGATCAAAAAGACTGAGCTCGCCGAACATATCGCTGGGGCCAAGGATTGATAAGAGATTTTCGCGACCATCGCCACTGGAAGTACCAAGCTTTAACTTTCCTTCGAGGATGACATACAAATGTTCGCCCTCATCACCCTCAGCAAATAGCACACTGCCCTTTGCGATCTTGACTGAATCCATTGATGCGCGCAGAGAAGTGGCAGCGACATCGTCGAGGGCCGTAAATAGTGGGGCTTTGCGGAATACATCTTCATCTGGAGTCACAAGGGGTACTTTAGCCTTATGCCTGCCGATAAAGAAAGTCGAAATCAGGCGCGAGCTATGTATCGGATTCTCACCAAGACCTATCCAGATATACGCTGCGAATTAGATTTTCAGAACCCCTTGCAGTTAATTATCGCCACAGTGCTTAGCGCTCAATGCACAGATAAGAGGGTTAACACTGTGACACCCGCACTTTTTAAGAAGTATCAGAGCGTTAAGGCCTTTGCCAAGGCTGACCTGCAGGATATTGAGAAACTGGTATTTCAGACTGGTTTCTACCGTGCTAAAGCCCGTCATATCAAAGGGCTTGCAACAAAGATACTCAATGACTTTGAAGGTGAAGTCCCAAATACATTAGAAAAATTAATAACACTTCCAGGTGTTGGTAGAAAGACTGCGAATGTTGTTCTAGGGCATGCATTTGATATCCCAGGAATAACAGTAGATACTCACTTTGGTCGACTTTCCCGGCGATTTGGTTGGACTAGCGAAAAAGATCCAGTAAAAGTTGAACACATTGTTGGGCAGTTAATACCGCAGGCAGAGTGGACTAATTTGTCACAGCGTATAATCTGGCACGGGCGCAGAATCTGTCATTCACGTAAACCTGCGTGTGCGGTATGTCCACTTGCAAAGATCTGTCCTAGTGTAGGCATTGGCGAAATGGATATTGAAAAAGCTAAACTTCTCGTAAAGACAGATAAGGATTTTCGTTGAAAAAAAGCGCACTTGTACTCTCACTAGTGTTACTCACTAGTTGTGCTGCGCCTGTGCAAGAAATCGCCGGTGAAGTTGTTTCATGCGCATCATTGCGCAGTGCAAGCATCGCTAATCCAATTGAACTGGGCTGTCTTGATGGCTCAAAAGGCGCGGCGATTAATGCTTTGCGCGGACCAATGATTATTAATGTGTGGGGCTCGTGGTGTGCTTCATGTAAAGCTGAGATGCCCAATTTCCGCTCTTTTTATAAGAAGGCGCAGGGCAAAGTTGAGCTAGTCGGTATTGATGTTGAAGAGGCATCGATTAAAGATGGTCAAGATTTTGTTGCAACACATGGCATGACATGGCCAAATCTTTATGATGGTGATGGCAGATCCCGCGAATACTTTGGGATGGGAGTACCGGTAACGTGGTTTATTGCCGCTGATGGCACCGTGGCTTACAAGAAAATTGGTGTGCTTAAAAACGAAATCGAGCTTATTGCGCTGACAAGTAAGTATTTAGGCGTAAAATTCTAATCCTCATCCTTTGCACTCTTTAAACCTTGAGATATTAATGCCATCACGTTTGGATCTGCCAAAGTTGTGGCATCACCTACTGTGCGATTTTCAGCGACATCCTTCAAGAGCCGACGCATAATTTTGCCGCTGCGAGTCTTAGGTAGCTCATTAACTATCAAGACCTGACGGGGCTTTGCGATAGGACCTATCTGCTTTGCTACATGGTTGCGCAGTTCAGTTAACAAGAGATCACCATCGGCATGGGCAATACCTGTTCGTAAAATAACAAAGGCGACAATTCCTTGTCCGGTCATTGCATCGGCGGCGCCAACAACGGCAGCTTCTGCAACTGCCTCATGTGAGACAAGCGAGGATTCAACTTCAGTCGTTGAAATGCGGTGACCAGAAACATTCATTACATCATCAACTCGACCGAGTAACCAGATTGCGCCCTCATCATCTAGCTTTGCACCATCTCCTGCAAAGTAGATTCCATCAAAGCGCGACCAGTACGTCTCTCTGTATCGGGCATCTTCACCCCAAATACCGCGCAACATAGATGGCCAGGGCTTATCTAAGATTAAAAACCCACCGTGTCCATTTCCAACTGGAACTGCGTTTTCGTCGACAACTTGTGCACTAATACCAGGGATAGTTCTCATAGCAGATCCTGGTTTTGTTGCAGTGATACCAGGCAGTGGTGAAATCATGATCGCACCGGTTTCGGTCTGCCACCATGTATCAACAATTGGACAGCGGTTGCCGCCGATTATTTCGCGGTACCACATCCATGCTTCAGGATTAATAGGTTCACCGACAGATCCAAGGAGGCGAAGTGATTCTAAATTATGGGCACGTGGAAACTCATCGCCCCATTTCATCCAGGTGCGGATAAGAGTTGGTGCGGTATATAAAATCGTGACACCGTACTTTGCAATAATTTCAAAAATGCGCCCCTTATGCGGAGTATCAGGGGTTCCCTCATACATCACCTGTGTAGCACCGTTAATGAGTGGGCCATATACAACATAACTATGCCCAGTAACCCAACCGACATCGGCGGTGCACCAATAAATATCACTCTCGGCCTTAATGTCGAAGACAACCTTGTGGGTATAGGCGACCTGAGTTAAGTAGCCACCTGTTGTATGAAAAATACCCTTGGGCTTGGCCGTTGTCCCTGAGGTATAGAGAATAAATAAGGGGTGCTCAGAGTCAAAGCTCTCTGCGACATGCTCTGAAGACTGACGCTCAACGATGTCATGCCACCAAATGTCACGATCGCTCCAAGCGGTCTCCTGTTGAGTACGTGCAACTACCAACACTTTCTCCACATTGTGCGCGCCCTTGAGCGCCTCATCAACTGCAGGTTTTAATGCAAAGGGAGCGCCTTTTCTAAATCCACCATCGGCGGTAATAACTAATTTTGCATCGGCATCTTGGATTCGGGATAAGAGTGCATCTGCTGAAAACCCACCAAATACAACTGAGTGCGGTGCACCGATACGCGCACATGCCAGCATGGCGATTGCCGCTTCTGGAATCATTGGCATGTAAATTGCGACACGATCACCTGCTGTAATTCCAATTTCGATTAAAGCATTGGCAGCTTTTTTGACTTCAATTAATAGCTGCGCGTATGTAATAGTGCGTGTGTCTCCGGGCTCACCTTCAAAATAAAATGCAACACGATTACCACGACCCTCTGCAACATGGCGATCAAGGGCGTTGACGGATGCATTTAACCTTCCACCGATAAACCATTTCGCGTACGGGGGTTGCCAATCCAGCGCGGAATCCCATTTTTTTGACCATTCAAGATCACTTGCCTGAAGCTCCCAAAAAGCTAGACGATCTCTTTCGGCCCGATCATAAATCTCTATCTGCGCATTTGCCTTAGCGGCAAAATCGGCGCTGGGTGCAAACTCACGCTTCTCACTAAGTAGGTTTTCAAGTGCTTCGTGATCTTTGCTCATAACGGCTGAGATTACCTGCTCATCCTTGTTATCAACAAGGATAAATGTGATGGAGTTTGAATCAGCGGTTAAGGCCAATGATTCGCCACAGAAAGGAGTACAGATGCTGACATCATTTATCTTAATGTTTTTAAAACTACTAAGTAGCCCAGTGTTAGTGGCGGCCTTGGCCAAGTTCTTAGCTAACGCCCTCAAGAGCCTGAGTTAGCCGCTTAAGAAAAAGCCCCCGAGCCTGCTTTCGGGGGCTTTTTCGCGCCGCTTTTGTGGGAAGTGGCTCTTAAGTGAGAGGATTGGCCGTAAGCCTCTAGATGGTCCAAAGATGCGCTCTCCTAGAGTTTTACACCAGAGCGACTAGGAGCCATAGTGCCAATTGCAACTCCCGAAATTTATCTAGAGATGTTGGATCGCGCCAAGAAAGGCGCCTTCGCATATCCAGCGATTAACGTTTCATCATCACAAACCATCACTGCAGCTCTTCGTGGTTTCGCCGAGGCTGAGTCAGATGGGATTATTCAATTTTCATGGGGCGGGGCAGAGTACGCATCAGGCTCAACAGTCAAAAAGATGGTCGATGGAGCGGTTGCACTAGCTGAGTATGCACATGTTGTTGCTAAAAACTACAACGTAAATATTGGCATTCATACAGATCACTGCCCAGCAGAAAAGTTAGATGGCTTTATGCGTCCACTTTTAGAGATTGGTGCCCAACGCCTTGCATCAGGTAAAGCCCCACTATTTAACTCGCACATGTGGGATGGTTCAGCAGTTTCAATGGTTGAAAATATGAAGGTCTCTAAAGAGATGTTAGCGATGTCGATCGCTGCTCGAACAATTCTTGAGATTGAAATCGGTGTTGTAGGTGGAGAAGAAGATGGTATTGAAGCAAAACACGATGCCAAACTTTATTCAACCCCAGAAGATGCATTATTAACAGTTGAGACACTTGGTACCGATGCCCGCTACTTAGTAGCGGCAACATTTGGAAATGTTCACGGCGTCTATAAACCGGGGAACGTTGTTCTGCAGCCAAAGATTCTGGCAACTTTGCAGGAGGCAGTATCTAAGAAACTTGGTCTTCCAGTAGGAAGTAAGCCTATGGACCTTGTTTTTCACGGTGGTTCGGGCTCTCTCCCTTCAGAGATCCGCGAATCCCTTGATTATGGTGTTATTAAGATGAACATCGATACTGATACTCAGTACGCATTTACTCGACCAATTGTAGATCACATGCTCAAAAACTATGACGGCGTATTACGCATCGATGGTGAAGTTGGGAATAAAAAGCTTTTCGATCCACGCGCATGGGGTAAGGCAGCTGAAGCTGGAATGGCTGCACGAATTGTTCGTGGCTGTGAAGATCTTCGTTCGACCGGCACTTCATTACTCAAGTAATTTCTAACTAACTAGAAAGGCGTTACCTATGCCTGCACTTGTTTTGCTTGGCGCCCAATGGGGCGACGAAGGCAAGGGTAAAGCTACCGATTTACTTGGTGATCGCGTTGACTACGTCGTTCGCTACCAAGGTGGTAATAACGCCGGGCATACTGTTGTTATAGGTGATCAAAAGTATGCACTCCACTTATTGCCATCTGGAATTCTCTCTCCCAATGTCATTCCAGTAATTGGAAATGGAGTAGTAATCGATCCAGGTGTTTTGCTCGAGGAGATAAAGGGCTTAACAGAGCGCGGCATTGATTGCAGTAAGTTAGTAATCTCAACTAACGCGCATTTAATTACTCCATATCACCGAACAATCGACAAGGTTTCAGAGCGCTTCTTAGGTAAATCTAAAATCGGCACTACAGGTCGTGGAATCGGACCTGCCTATGCCGACAAGATCAACCGCATAGGAATCCGTGTTCAGGATTTGTTCGACCCATCAATTCTACGTCAAAAAATTGAAAGCGCCTTGCGTGATAAGAACCAGGTATTAATCAAGGTTTTCAACCGCAAAAACATCGAAGTTGATGAGGTATTGAATGAGTATTTAGCTTATGCCAAAATTCTGCGCCCATACGTTGCCGATACGGTTTTGCTTCTTGATCAAGCTTTAAAGGCAGGAAAGCGTGTACTGCTTGAAGGATCACAAGGCACTTTGCTCGATGTTGATCACGGTACATATCCATTTGTAACTTCTAGTAATCCAACTGCAGGCGGTGCATGTACCGGTAGTGGTATTGGGCCAACCAAGATCACTAGAGTTATTGGAATCGTTAAGGCATATACAACGCGCGTTGGTAGCGGACCCTTCCCAACAGAACTCTTTGATGCAGATGGTGAAGCGCTGCAACGCGTCGGCGGAGAAGTCGGTGTGACTACAGGCCGCGCACGCCGTTGTGGATGGTATGACGCACCTATCGCACGTTACGCGGTGCGTGTAAATGGTTTAACAGATTTCTTCTTAACAAAGTTAGATGTCTTAACTGGTTGGGAAAAGATTCCAGTATGTGTTGCCTATGAAATTGATGGTAAGCGCGTTGAAGAGCTTCCAGCTTCACAGAGCGATTTCCACCACGCTAAGCCAATTTATGAATATCTGCAGGGTTGGAGTGAGGATATTACAAAGGCGCGAAAACTCAGTGAACTTCCAAAAGCTGCGCAAGAGTATGTTGCCTTTTTGGAAAAGATATCAGGGGCACCAATAAGTGCGATCGGTGTAGGTCCGGGCCGCGATGAAACAATTGTCGTAACGGATTTCATCTAAAAATGAAAATCCTCCTAGTCGGAAGCGGCGGTCGCGAACACGCCCTTGGACTGGGTCTACAAGCAGATCCTGCATGTACATCACTTCACGTTGCACCAGGCAATCCAGGAATCGCCGAGTTTGCACAGTGCCATGCGATCGACATAACGAGTAACGCGCAAATCGTTGCCCTGGCCCAGGAAATCGAGGCAGATTTAGTTGTTATTGGCCCTGAAGTTCCACTAGTTAATGGAGTTGCAGATGATCTGCGCAGATTAAAGATTGCAGTATTTGGGCCATCAAAGGCAGCGGCACAGTTAGAGGGGTCAAAGACTTTTGCCAAAGAGGTTATGTCTGATGCCGGTGTTCCAACTGCACATAGCTTTACTTGTACGACCAAAACTGAGATTGAAAAAGTGTTCGATATTTTTGGTGCACCATATGTTGTTAAAGATGATGGCTTAGCTGGCGGAAAAGGCGTTGTCGTCACACATAATCGCCAGGAGGCCTTAGATCACGCACTTGCTTGCAAGCGAGTTGTCATTGAAGAGTTTTTAAATGGACCCGAAGTCTCTCTCTTTGGCATCAGTGATGGAGTATCAATCCTTGCGATGCAACCTGCTCAGGATTTCAAACGTGCACGTGATAACGATGAAGGACCTAACACCGGAGGCATGGGCGCTTATTCTCCACTTCCGTGGGCGCCATCAGATATTATTGACGATACATACACACAAGTTCTCGCACCCATGATCGCTGAAATGAGTGCGAGGGGTACTCCATTTGTTGGCCTGCTATATGCAGGCTTAGCCCTTACCGATCACGGCACCCGCGTCATCGAATTTAATGTTCGCTTCGGTGATCCCGAAACTCAGGTCTTGATTCCCTTACTTAAGACTCCATTAGCGACACTTTTGTATAAAGCGGCCACGGTAGGTCTTGCCGATACGGTTTTAGAGTGGCGAGATGAATCGGCGGTCACAGTTGTATTAGCTGCCGAGGGATATCCAACTGCGCCACACAGTGGTGGATATATTTCAGAGTTTCCAAAGATTGAAAATGTACAGATCTTTCAAGCAGGCACATCTGAAAATGGCCAAGGCCTGGTTGCAACGGGTGGGCGTGTTCTTGCCGTGACAGGGGTCGGTGCTGATTTAACAGAGGCCAGAGATCGCGCCTATCGTGCGATCAGCCAGATCTCACTGCCAGGCTCCTTCTATCGAAGCGACATTGCACTTAACGCCTCAGTGGCAGAGAAGGGTAATTAAATGGCCGATAATTCATCAGTGAGCCTCATAGCCGATAGATATGCATCTGTTGCGATGCGCGAAATTTTTGCGCCAGAAGCCAAGATAGTTGCAGAGCGCAGATTATGGATCGCGGTAATGCGGGCGCAGTCGGCACTCGGTCATGAAATTTCTCCTGACGTAATTACAGCCTACGAGAGCGTAATTACACGGGTGAATCTTGCATCGATTGATGCCCGTGAAAAACTGACACGTCATGATGTTAAAGCTCGTATCGAAGAGTTCAATGCCTTGGCTGGTCACGAAGCTATTCACGCTGGTATGACAAGTCGTGACTTAACTGAAAATATTGAAGCGCTGCAGATTCGCAATGGATTAGAAGTTGTTCATGACAAGGTGGTAACACTGCTCGCGCGTCTTGCCGAACGAGCAACCCAGTATGCCGACCAACCAATCGCAGGACGATCCCATAATGTTCCTGCACAAATTACAACTCTTGGTAAACGCTTTGCATCAACGGCCGTAGAGCTGCTCTTTGCATATGAACGCTTAACTGCATTACAGACCCGCTTTCCAATGCGTGGGATTAAAGGCCCAGTTGGTACCGCTCAGGATTCAATCGACTTACTTGGCTCATCCGATGCGCATGCACATCTTGAAGGCGAGATCGCTAAAGAGTTAGGTTTTGCTAATGTTCTGGATTCAACGGGGCAGATCTATCCGCGCTCATTTGATTACGATGTCGCTACAACTCTTGTGCAGATAGCAGCAGCGCCATCATCACTAGCAACATCGATTCGTTTAATGGCCGGTGCAGAGTTAGTAACTGAAGGCTTTAAAGCTGGCCAAGTTGGTAGTAGCGCGATGCCGCACAAGATGAATACCCGTTCATGCGAACGCGTCAATGGGTTAGCTGTAGTTTTGCGTGGGTATGCATCGATGGTCAGCGAGCTCGCTGGCGATCAGTGGAACGAAGGCGATGTCTCATGCAGCGTTGTTAGACGTGTTGCACTGCCAGATGCTTTTTACGCCATTGATGGTCTACTCGAAACGATGCTGACTGTTCTCGATGAGTTTGGGGCATTTCCTGCAGTAATTGCAGCTGAACTAGAGCGCTATCTACCCTTTCTAGCAACTACAAAGATTTTAATGGCGGCAGTAAAGGCCGGTGTCGGTCGCGAAGCTGCTCATGAAATAATTAAAGAGCATGCCGTAAAGGCGGCATTGGCTATGCGCGAGGGCAAAGGCAATACTCTTCTTGCAGATTTAGCTAACGATGCGCGCCTACCCTTAGATCGTGGCGCGCTAAATTTATTAATCAGTACACCACTTGAATTTACTGGCGATGCCCGCCAACAAGTTGCTCGAGTTGTCAATCGCATCGATGCGATTACATCCGCGCACCCTGCAGCAGTGCAGTACAAGCCCGGCTCTATTCGGTGAGCGGCTTTGGCCTAGCTGGCCCACCGCCAGCGCCTGCGATACCTGGGTGGAGACATGTGCGCACCGGAAAAGTTCGTGACTTGTATAGCAACGATAGTAATGAGATTTTACTGGTCGCATCTGATCGTGTATCTGCCTATGACTGGGTAATGCCAACACCGATTCCAGACAAAGGTGCAGTTCTTACACAACTCTCACTTTTCTGGTTTGAACTTTTAGCAGACATTGTTCCAAACCATATTATCTCTACAGATGTTCCAGATATCGTTGCCGATCGAGCGATTATTGTTCAGCCACTAGAAATGTTTGCAGTCGAATGTGTAGCCCGTGGATACTTAACTGGTAGCAGTTGGAGTGAGTATCAAAACAATGGTGCAGTTTGTGGACAGCCATTACCTAATGGATTACTCGATGGCTCAAAGCTACCTACAACAATGTTCACACCCGCAACTAAGGCAGAGATTGGCGATCACGATATCAATATAGATTTCGAAACTGCAGCAAAGATTATCGGCACCGATGATGCTCAAGCATTAAAGGAGTTAACTACAACCTTGTATGAGACTGCCGCCGATTTCGCTAGTAGCCGAGGAATTATTCTCGCCGATACTAAGTTTGAATTTGGCCGCAGCGCCTCTGGAGAGATCGTCTTAGGTGATGAGGCTCTAACCCCTGATTCATCGAGGTTTTGGGAGCTATCGACCTGGGCACCTGGGGGAGCACAAGCCTCCTACGATAAGCAGTTTTTACGTGATTACCTCATATCAAGTGGATGGGATAGAAATAGCCCTCCCCCTGAACTACCGGCAGAGATCGTAGAGAAGACGGCGCGTCGATACAAAGAGGCATTTTTTCATTTAACTGGCAGCGTTTTCTAAACAAGGGAGAATACGACAATGGCAACAATCGTGGTTGATGTGATGTTAAAGCCAGAGATTCTCGACCCACAAGGAAATGCCGTTGCATCTGCCCTGCCACGCCTTGGATTTACCTTCGCGACGTCGGTGCGCCAAGGAAAGCGTTTTGAAATTGTGGTTGATGGTGAGCCAACAGCTGCGCAGTTAGCTGAAGTAGAAAAAGCGGCAGAGGTGCTCTTATCTAATCCAGTCATTGAAACTTATAGTGTAAGAGTTGAGAACTAATGCGCGTTGGGGTTATAACTTTTCCTGGAACATTAGATGATCGCGATGCCACAAGAGCAGTAAACGTCGGAGGTGCTACTGCCGTTGCTCTATGGCATGGCGATGCAGATCTTAAAAACGTAGATGCAGTTATCTTGCCTGGCGGTTTCTCATATGGAGATTATTTGCGTTGCGGAGCTATCTCTCGCTTTGCCCCTGTAATGAAGTTAGTTATTGAAGCTGCTGGTAAGGGTATGCCGGTTCTTGGAATCTGTAATGGATTCCAAGTTCTCTGTGAATCACATCTATTGCCTGGGGCTCTAACACGCAACTCTGATCTGCACTTTTTATGTCGTGATCAAGAGATTGAGATAGTCAATAACACAACGGCCTGGACAAACTCTTTCTCTGCTGGCGAGAAAATTACTATTCCATTAAAAAATGGCGAAGGCTCTTTTCAATGTGATGATAAAACACTTGCCAAGTTAGAAGATAATGGCCGCGTTATCGCTCGGTACGTTGGTAAGAATCCCAACGGCTCCCGCAATTTAATCGCTGGGATTACAAATCAGCGCGGAAATGTTGTCGGCCTTATGCCCCACCCAGAGCACGCTATTGATCCACTTACTGGGCCAACGGCTCAAGGCCTTGGGTTCTTTACATCTATTTTAAATGCGATGGTCAAGTAATGTCGTTAGATACCGTGGCAATTGCGCAGGTAACCCCGGATAACAAGCAACCATTTGCCGAACTTGGATTAAAGGCCGATGAGTATGCACGTATCAAAGAAATCTTGGGTCGGCGACCTACATCATCTGAGCTAGCTATGTATTCGGTGATGTGGTCAGAGCATTGTTCATATAAATCCTCTAAGGTGCATTTGAAACTCTTTGGAGAAAAAGCACCGAAATCCGATGCTCTATTAGTCGGAATTGGTGAGAATGCCGGTGTTGTAGATGTCGGACAGGGATATGCAGTTACCTTCAAGATTGAATCTCACAATCACCCATCTTTTGTTGAACCATATCAAGGGGCAGCAACTGGTATCGGTGGAATCGTTCGCGATATTTTAACGATGGGTGCCAGACCAATTGCAGTCATGGATCCGCTTCGCTTTGGTCCAGCTGATGCGCCAGATACACGACGGGTATTGCCCGGAATTGTTGCCGGAATAGGTGGTTATGGAAACTGTTTAGGTCTACCAAATATCGGTGGTGAGGTTGTCTTTGATCAAACATATGCGGGCAACCCATTAGTAAATGCTCTCTGTATTGGGGTGATGAAACATAGCGATATTAAGTTGGCAAAGGCGGCAGGAGCCGGCAATTTAGTTGTCTTATTCGGTGCTAAAACTGGTGGCGATGGAATTGGTGGAGTATCAGTACTAGCCTCTGAAACTTTCGGTGCTGGAGGATCCACTAAGCGTCCGAGTGTTCAAGTTGGTGATCCATTCGTAGAAAAGATTCTCATCGAGTGTTCACTTGAAATCTTCGCAGAAGATTTAGTTGTCGGTATTCAAGATCTTGGCGGAGCGGGATTATCGTGTGCAACCAGTGAGCTAGCCTCAGGTGGTTCAGGGGGCATGAAAGTAGCCCTAGATAAGGTCCCGCTGCGCGATCCTTCGCTATCTCCTGAAGAGATTTTGATGTCAGAGTCACAAGAGCGTATGTGCGCAATAGTTGAACCCCACAAGCTTTTACGCTTTTTAGAGATCTGCAAAAAATGGGATATCACTGTCACAGCCATTGGCGAAGTCACCGATGGCGATCGCTTAGAGATTACATGGAATGGTGAAGTAATCGTCAATGTTCCACCGCGCACGGTCGCTCATGAAGGTCCAATCTATAACCGCCCAATGGCACAACCTTTATATATTGATGAAGTAAATTCGCAAAAAGTAAATGTTCCTATTCCAACAACTACCAGTGAGATTAAAGCCGCTGTGTTAAAACTAGCTGCCGCCCCTAATTTGGCAGATAAATCTTGGGTGACATCACAGTATGACAAGTACGTGCAGGGAAATACGATTCAATCTCAGCCCGATGATTCTGGAATGGTGCGCATCGATGAGGTAACACATCTTGGTGTAGCAATCTCTACCGATGCCAATGCAAACTGGTCGTACTTAAATCCCTATCAAGGCGCCAAATTAGCATTGGCTGAGGCGGCACGAAATATTGCAACGGCGGGTGCGCGCCCATTAGCTGTCACAAACTGCCTTAACTTTGGTTCACCGGAGGATCCTGGTGTGATGTGGCAGTTTGCCGAATCTGTGCGCGGCTTAGCCGATGGATGTTTAGAGATGGGTCTTCCAGTTACTGGTGGCAACGTCTCTTTCTATAATCAAACTGGCGCCGTTGCCATCTTGCCAACTCCAGTAATCGGAGTGTTGGGTGTGATTCAAGATGTTCGTACACGTACACCGATGAGCTTTAAGGTGGCTGAACTAGCTCTCTATCTTCTCGGAGACACATACGAAGATTTAGCGGGTAGTGAGTGGGCCTTCTTGCATGGAGAGCGCGTTGGCCAATCTCCGAGCGCTGATTTAGCCCGTGAAATGCGTCTTATTGAGCTACTACTGGCAGGACATGAGGCCAAGCTTTTTATCGCCGCTCATGATTTAAGTCAGGGTGGATTATCAGCTGGATTAACTGAGATGGTTCTGCGTCACTCAGTTGGTGCCGATATTACATTGGAAAATGTAGGAGTTGCACTATTGAGTGAGTCACCTGGGCGAGTAGTCGTAGCTATAGATCAGAGTAAGAGTGATGCACTAAGTACACTCTCAAAAAACTTTGCAATCACGCTCACTAAGATTGGTAAAACAGGTGGGGATTCCTTAACGATTAATGACTGCGTAATTAAATTAGATGAGCTTCGTACTGCACATACTTCTACTTTTCCAGAATTATTCGGGTGATGTTATGAGAGATCAGCAAATTCTAGAAGATGTAAAGCAGACGTTGGAGCTACTGACAACTAAGGCGCCAGGGCGTGCCATTGAAGTCCGTGTTCCACCCTATGCCGCCGTGCAGTGCGGTGATGGCCCAACACATACACGGGGTACTCCTGCAAATGTTATTGAGATGGATGCACACACCTGGTTAGCCCTAGCTAACGGTGAGATCTCCTGGGCCGATGCGCTGCAGAGCGGCGCGATACGTGCTTCAGGCGTACGTGCAGATTTAAGTCAGTACCTACCACTTAGGATTACCGCATGAGCCGGCGCCCCGATGGACTACTAAATCACAACATCTTGGATGCCGATAAAGGCCCACAAGATGCTTGCGGAGTATTTGGCGTATGGGCGCCGGGAGAAGAGGTAGCAAAGCTCGCTTTTTATGGTCTGTATGCACTGCAACACCGTGGTCAAGAGTCTGCAGGAATTGCGACAAGTGATGGCAAGCGAATTCTTGTCTATAAAGATATGGGTCTTGTCTCGCAAGTATTTACCGAAAGCGATCTTGCAACCCTGCCCGGTGATTTAGCAATCGGACACTGCCGATACAGCACAACAGGTTCGAGCACTTGGGTTAATGCCCAGCCGACTCTTCGTCCAACTAAGTACGGAACACTGGCTTTAGCCCATAATGGTAATCTCACTAACAC